>ULKX01010653.1_pt1 | contig 21038 bp, 20 predicted proteins | sample 1951271 | NCBI WGS metagenome assembly ULKX01 (sample SAMEA4835512, study PRJEB28245) | human gut metagenome | biome: gut microbiome; material: fecal sample | place: Denmark | collected 2008 | reverse complement strand
TTGAAAAGAGCGTCACGTCCCCAATTGTTCTCCCAAGTCTTTCTTACGAAGAACAAGGCTTTGTCCATATCATTCTTACATTTATCGATGATACGGCGATGATGATCCCAAGGAATGAGAAAAAGCATCTTGAAATCGTCCGCAGCTTGCGGAACATTTGAGTCTGACAATGAATCCGAGAAAAGTTCCGCAGCCTGCGGAACTTTTTCACATAGTGGAGCATATAGTTTGAAAAACTTACTCATATAGCGCAAGTTTATGGGCGAGAATCCCTTCACCCCCGGCATTTCATTCTTCAAGTCCTGACTGAGATTCTTATAAAAACCAGAACCATAATTGTTGGTATATTGCTTAGCTTCAATGTCTCGTCCCAGCTTCCAATAGAAGTCTAATAGGTAGCCATTAGTAGCGCAAGATGCCTTTAGGCGATGGCTGTAGAATCGTTCCTTGAGTTCTACGAGCCACTCCTTATAGTCGCTATCATCATGAAGGACTACTGATAAGCTTATATTTTCCTTTGCCATCGTTCTTTCTTTTTATTTGCTGCAAAAATAAGAAATATTTCTCTTTTATGCAATTTTTGGGGCTTTTTCTTTTGTGTTTTCGTGAGAAAAGATTAATTTTGTATCGAATGGTGTATACTAATAAATACAAAAATCCCCTGATGAACTCCGATGGGGGAGTTGTCATCAGGGGATTCTTTGTTTCCTTATTTCCTTTTATTCCATATATCCTTTTCCTTTTCAGATCTTTCTTTTATCTGATGCTTTCGCCTGCTTCGCTATAGCCTTCCAGCATCTTGGCGCTGGTGATAGGTTTGCGGGAACAGTAGTCGAAATCTACCTTCTTATAGCCTTGGCTTGAGCGCCAGCGGATGGTGAGCTTCACCGTCTTGCCGTTGGTATCTGGCAGGGCATCGTTGAGATTGAAGGCTACCAGAGCATCACGCCAGTAGTTTTGAGGGTCTCCGTTTACGTTATGACGAAGCTCTACCTCGTATGGATTCTCTGGGTTTACACCGGTAAGGAGATTGATGTAATGTGTACTCATGCCACCCCAAAGAGCACGGAAGCGGAGGGTGAGATAGCCATCCTCGGCTACGGTTACCCAATCGCGGACGATATCTACGATGTTGTTGCCGTATTTCTCGCTGTTTTCTGTATCAGAAGCGAGTGATGGTACTGGCTTCTTGGTCAGGATGCTGTCTATCCAGTTGACATGCACTACCTGATTGTACTGGTCGCTCTTCTCATTGGTTGAAGAGTAGTTGACGAGTGCACGTACCTCCTTGCCGCCGAAAACGGTAGACTTGAGGTTCCGGGCGAGCAGGGTGGTGTTGTCATCGAGCTGCAGGTAGCAGGCGTCGCCATTCTGCTTGACTGTGACCAGGGCATTTGGTAATACCTGGCTCCAATCGGTATCGTCATCGTCATTGCATGACTGGAAGGTGAAGGCTGACAGCAGCATGGCTACAGCCAATCCGATTTTCTTGAAATTAATTTTTCTCATACTTATTGTTCCTTTCTTGTTTTATTTCTCTTTACTGATGATAAAATAAGAAAGAAACGGAAATCTTGCTTCTAATTTAGAAAAAGATTGTTAAAAGTAATAGGGCTACCGATTGTTGCAGTATAGTAGACAGTGGCTTTTTACGGAAAAAGATTCTTTTGCGTTAAAAAACTTGCATTATTTCTTGCTTTGTATTACTTTTTTTTATATATTTGCAATCGAAAGTAATTCTAAGAGCAAATAGAAGAAAAGTAATAACCTTTTAATATTTAAGCGTATGAAGCGACTGATACAATTTCAACTCATGCTTGTTTTGTTGCTCGTTTGTGGACAGGCAACTATTCAAGCTAAGCGAATCAGCCAATGGCAGGCTTAACAGCAAGCCTACAGTTTCTGGGGAAAGCAGATGCCTATGAAGGCAAAGGCTAAGAGCAGAGTGGTCTCTACAGCATCTCTCTCTACTCTGGGAAATGATTCCTACTATGTTTTTAATAATGATGCCGGTGGATTTGTCATCATTGCCGGCGATGATGCGGTGGCACCTGTTTTGGGTTATACCTCAACGGGGGCGTTTGATGCTAACAACTTGCCTGAGGGTTTGAAGGATTTGCTGAAGAGCTATGAGCAGCAGATTGCTGCATTGGGTAAAAACTATAAGGCAAATACTACTTCGACAAGAGCCGAATTTACAGGAGAAAAACTGCTGAATACGGCGAAATGGAACCAGGGGGCTCCATTCAACAAGTATACTCCGAATAATTATGTAACGGGATGTGTGGCTACAGCGGGTGCTATTGTGATGAAACATCATGGCTATCCTGCAAAGGGCGTTGGATCTCATTCCTATACCTGGAATGGTCAGAACCTTACTGCAAGTTTCGAGCATGATTATGACTGGGCTAATATGCCTGCTAGGTATACTGGTGACAATGATGAGGCATTTGATGGTGTTGCCAGACTGATGTCTGACCTGGGTATTGCTGTGAATATGCAATATGCCAATGGAGGAAGTGCATCTGCTTTGGAAGACCTGGTAACTGCTCTGAAAAAGTATTTCGGTTACAGTAAGTATGCCAGACATCTGAAAATAGAGGATTTGGGTGCTGAAGTCTGGAACGGCAGATTGCGTGCTGAGATTGATGCCAATCGTCCGGTTCTGTATGCAGCCTCTGATGCCAATGTAGGAGGTCACTCCTTTGTGATTGATGGCTATAAGGATGAAAGCTTCAGTGTAAACTGGGGTTGGGGTGGATATTGTGATGGATTCTATCGCATCGGTGCCCTCAATCCTGAAGCTGAAGGAAAGCCTCTGGGAGATCAGTATAAATCATCTCAAGCAGCCGTATTTGCGCTTCAGCCTTTTGACGGTAAGGAAGTTCTTTCTAATCTGGGATTCATCAAGGTTGATGGTTATCTGGAAACGATGAATATGAATGTTACTGATGTAAAGGCTGGTAAGGACTTGACTCTGTATCTTTTACCTCTTCAATGTCAGGGGGAGAATTCGTTTGCGGGAGAAGTAGCGATAGCTTTGAAGAATGCCAAGGGAGAAATCCGTGAAGTCTTTGGGACAAAACCAATTAAGGCCTTAAAACCTGGATATTATTACCCCGAATTTCCATTAGGTGAAGCTTGTTCGGTGGATGCACAGGATGGTGACTACCTGGCTATTGTATCTAAGGAAGAGGGAACTGACGAATATGTAGAAATCTTCGGACCTGATATGACGGAAGTACATTTGCCTGCTACGGGATTCCAGCCTCGTACATTCGAAGTGAAGGCGGAATTAGGCAAAGGGGCTGAGTTTATTGAGGCACCTTCATCTTATAATTGGGTTAGCAGCTTCTACAATGGCAAGCCATTGCAGGGCTGTCCTTATTATTTCGACGTAAAGATGGATGAGAGTGTTACAGAGAGCAGTCTTGAACTGGATGGTGGAGAGGTTCCTGTTACAACATTCAGTGATGGTGCTAAATTCTATGGTATATCTGTTGGTATAAAACCTGTTTATAATCTTGTTGTTAAAACCACTACCGGCATCCGTTCGGTAACAGTAGATAATAAGACAAGGAAGTCTGCATTGTATGACCTCAACGGTCGCAGAATACCAAATGTTCCATCTAAGGGCATTTATATCCAGAATGGAATGAAGATGATTAGAAAATAATCATTTGCTGACGATAAATCAATTAAACAATAGAAAAGTCCCCTGGTGCCGCAAAGCATCAGGGGACTTTTTTTATCACTACTCACTATTAAAAGTAATAGGTGCAGCCGATTGTAGCAGCACGGTTGCCAAAGTGCTGGCTGGCAATATCATGGAATCTGCCTTCCAGGGTAAGGTGCTTGCCGATATTCTTGTAGACTCCTACTTCCGCATAGAGATTGGCAGGGGTATAGGCAGGAGTAGCAGTATGACGGTAAGTACACCAGATGAGATTAGAGGTGAGACGCCAACCGTCTGGCAGAGTAAGCTGAGGAGCCAACTTGAAGACGGCAAAATTGTGATAGCTTGTATTTCTTAATGATGTCTCTTCCACTGGTGTTTCTGCCCGCTCCCAGAAGTAGTTGAAGCCAGCGGTAAGGCGAAGGATGCCGGTATGCCAGAAGGCGGTGGTTCCGATGCCTAATGTGTTGTCGTGGTTGTTGTCTATCAGATGCTGGTGAATGTTCTTCACCGAGGTGCTGACCACGAGATTCGGTTTGCTGTAGGTATATTTCAACTCCATAACATTGGCAAGACTATTCCTTATATTAGTGGTATAGGTAGGCTTCCATGCGCCCTCCATATCTCCCGCAGTCACAAAGTCGCCAAATTCCGGATTGAAGATGCGGCGGCAGAAGGTGCCTTGCAGGGTATGACCCGGAGTGAAGGTATAGTATGTACTGAACGAGTAGATATGGTTGTGGGTGGTATGCTCCCAGTTGCTGATAGAAGTAATCTGTTTAGGGCGGAAATTGATGATGCGGTATCGCTCACCAGCCATGAATCCCCACTTGCCGATATTGTAATCCAGCTGGACATAGAAATCCTCGTAGTTGGAATGGTTGATGTAATCAGCAATGCAATTCTTCTCGATAGACAAACCGCCCTCAAAACCTGCTGTAATCCAAAGGTCTTTGGTGAAGACCGGAGTGGCATATTCTACCACCGCAAACGGATAGGTGGAGTGGTTCTGGTAAGGGAAGGTCTGGCTTTCTTCCTGGGTTCTGCCATTGTCGCTGATATGTTCTGCACCCAAGGTGAAGAGGATGCTGGAACCATTCTCGCCTAGTGTCCGGGTATAGTCTGCCTGCAGATGATAGGCACGTACATATTCGGCTGGTGAATGGGTGAAATGATTGCGGGTATAGGTCTGCATTGCATCCACTTCGAGTATGTCTTTGCTGGTTGGAGTCCAGAGCACATTGAGCTTGGCTCCCTCGTGCGAGTAATGGTTGATGGTATTGGAACTCTGGTTCTGATAAGCATCCTTATCGCTATTGGAGGTGCGTTGGAAGTTGCCTTCTACGTGGCTGAGGATGCGCAGGTCGTCCTGCTGGCTCAGAACGCTGACGATTCCCTTGCCACCGCCGTAGGTATCACCAAAGAGTCCTACTCTTCCGCTCACGCCGTTTTCGCCTTTGCGGAGAGTGATGTCGATTACTTTCTTCAGACTGCTGCAGCCCTTCATTACTTCTGCATTCTGGCAAACCTTGATGCTTTCAATCTCACGAGCCTTGAAATGGTGGAGCAGGGTAGCATAGTCGAGTCCGTATTCCTGATTGTCGATACGGATGACGAACTTGCCATATTGGTTGGCAAAGGGATCACCGCCGATGATGTTGTTGCCATCGAGGCTGATTACCTCAGGACACATCATCAGAACATCGAGTAGAGATTCTTCACCGGTAAGTTCCATCTCTGAAACGTGCATGATATATCTGTCGCCAATATGTTCTATTGGGGCCGCGGTCATCTGGGGCAATGAGCTGCCAAGAAAACCAGCCAGACACATCAGACGGGTATTTTTAAGAAGACTGTTTAATATCATATATAATAACCATTTAAGTTTTTTCGACTTGCAAAGATAGTACAAAAAGATGAAATAGCGAAATTTTTCCCTAACTTTATGGTTCTTATCATGAAAAAATCAAGAAAACAGCAGTGTAATCAGAGGAATGGTGATGATGCTGCCCAGGGTGGTGATGAAAGTCATCTCAGTGATGAGCGATGGATTGCGACCGTATTTCAGGCAGAACATGGTGCCGAAGCTGGCTACAGGCATCGCTATGACTACCGTATTGATGTTGTTAACCAAATCGTTGACGCCACACGCCTTGAAGAGAAAGTAGATGCTCAGCGGAACCACGGCCAGGCGAAGAACAGAAGAAATGTATACCTTCGGACTTCCGATAATCTCCCTGACGGGAAGTTTTGCCATGGAAGAACCGATAATCATAAGGGCTGCTGGAACCGTAACGTTGCCTACCATCGTCACAGGGCGGGCAATGATATCGGGGGTATGTACGCCCAATGCTACCAGGATGGCTGCAAGGAAGGCTGCCAGCAAGGCTGGACTCACCAATACCTTAGGATTGAACTGCTTGATGCTGTATTCGCCCTTGATGAGCATCACACCTGCCGTAAAGATGAAGAAGGTGTTGGGCATATTCAGCAAGGCTGCATAAAAGATGGCCTTAGGACCGAAGATGCTCGATACGATAGGGTATCCGATAAAGCCCACGTTGGCAAACATCAAGGCGAAGCCTATCATACCCTGGTCGTCATGGTTCTTGGTGATGAGGCGCGGTACCCAGAAGCCAAATACCAATAATAATATATAGGTAAGGAAACCGACTCCTAAAAGTGGGAGGATGAGCGTGCGGTCGGGCAACTCATCCCCCATTACCGATGACAGCACCAGCAGTGGACAGGTTATGTCCACTACGATGCTGGATAGTTTCTTGTCAAATTTGTCGCCCATATAGCCTAACTTGCAGGCGACATAGCCTAAAATTACGATGATGAACAATACCACCATCACTTCTAAATTCTGCATTATCCTGAAAATCTATACCTTAATTTATCTATAAATCTCTTTAATCTATAAATCTCTTTGTAATGTCTCCGTAGTTTTCTATACGGCGGTCGCGGAGGAATGGCCACCAACGGCGTACATCCTCACTGTGCTTGAGGTCAATGTCAACAACCAGGCTTTCTTCTTCCTGATCGCTTGCACGGTAATGGAGTTCACCCTGAGGACCAGCAACAAAGCTGCTGCCCCAGAACTGGATGCCTCCTGTCTGTTCGCTAGGATCCGGCTCAAAGCCTACTCGGTTTACGGCAACAACAGGCAGACCATTGGCTACCGCATGACCACGCATCACGGTAGTCCAGGCTTCGCGCTGTCGCTGCTGCTCTTCCGGTGTATCATAGGTTGCATAACCGATGGCTGTAGGATAGATGAGCATTTCTGCTCCCTGCAATGCCATGAGTCGGGCTGCTTCCGGATACCACTGGTCCCAGCAAACCAAAACACCTAGTTTGCCTACTGAAGTCTGGATAGGACGGAAACCGAGGTCGCCAGGGGTGAAGTAGAACTTTTCGTAATAGGCTGGATCGTCTGGGATATGCATCTTGCGATATTTGCCGGCGATACTGCCATCCTTCTCGATAACGACAGCCGTGTTGTGATAAAGTCCTGGTGCTCTGCGTTCAAAGAGTGAGGTTACGATAACCACACCGAGATCTTTCGCCAGTTTGCCATAGAATTCTGTTGACGGACCAGGGATTGGCTCTGCGAGATTGAAGAGCTCAACATCTTCTACCTGACAAAAGTAGAGGGAATTGTGAAGCTCTTGAAGAACGATGAGCTCCGCACCGCGATGGGCAAGGTCGATAATACCCTCAGCGAGGCGGGTTTTGTTGTTGGCTATATCTGCCGTATTATGTTGTTGTAAAATACCGAGTTTCATTTACTTTTTTTGCTTTATTTACTTTGAACTTCTTTACTTTGGACTTTAGATTTCGAACATCTAACCTTATGCCCAACCCTTTATGTCTGCCACTGGGCAGCCTCCGGATAATCATTTCTATCTCCTTTCAGGGCTCCTTCTGGCAATTGCATGGTGAGGCAGTGGATGCTGCCATGCTGGCGAATGATGGTTCGTGAGTCTACACCGATGATGTCTCTGTCAGGGAAGGCAAGTTGTATCTGCTTGCGTGCCTCCTCGTCCTTCGCTGGCTGATTATAGGTTGGATATATCACAGCCTTGTTCAGAATCAGGAAGTTGGCATAAGTGGCAGGCAGGCGGTCGCCCTTGCTGTCCTTGTCTGTAGTCAGGCGGTCACCCTCATCAAAGATTGGGTCTGGCATCGGGAGCTTGAGCAGTCGATACGGGTATCCTTCCCAGGTGAAAAGCGACTGAAGCTGCTTTTCAAGTGCCTGGAAGTCTTCATATTGTTCATCTTCCGGGTCATCACACCCTACATATAATAATGTGTCGTGAGGAGCCACTCTGACGATGGTATCAATGTGACCATCTGTATCATCACCGATGAGATTGCCATGATCCAGCCATACCACTCTCTTGAGATGGAAGAAAGTCTTGAGCAGATGATCGATGCTGTCATGGTCGAGCGGCTGGTTGCGATGAGGAGCCAGCAGACACTGTGAGGTGGTAAAGAGAGTGCCTTTACCGTCACTTTCTATGCTGCCACCTTCCAGTACAAACCCCTGATGGTTTTCCATGTCGGCATTGAAGGCAGCCATATAGTATAGCTTCAGATTGATGGCATTGTCTTTTTCCCATCTGAACTTCTCGCCCCAACCATTGAATTTGAAGTCGAGCATACGGATTGGCACCATCCATGTGTTTTGCTTTTTCCGCAAAACCATCGTAATAGGGCCGTGGTCACGTGCCCAGGTATCATTGCTCTCTACCTCGTAGAGATGTATACGGTTCATTTGCTCCTGATTCAGATGGTTTTCCAGCAGGAGTTGGATACCAGTCACGTCGGGTGTAGCTACAAGCAGATGCTCATAGCGGGTAATGATGTCTGCCAATTCCAGATAAGTCTGGCTTATCTCTGGCAGGTAGGGCTTCCAATCGGTGCCCGCATGTGGCCATGTCAGCATGATGGCACTTTGTGGCTCCCATTCTGCTGGGAGTGCGAAATCGCAAGGCAATGTGGATTGATACATAAGCTGTATTTTTTAGTCAAATTCCAAGCTCGGCTTTTTGGGCTCGGCTTTTTATCTGTTTTTTTTGTTATTTCTAATATGTTTGCAAAATTAATAAAAAATCTACAACTTCCGAGTATTTTTGTGGAATATTTTATGCAAAAGCAAAAGTTTTTATTAAAAAAGATTAAAGGGAGCATGGAATGAGAATAAAATCAAGGAAAAATGCTTAACTTTGCAATCTAAAAAGATAAAAACAGGCGAAATCTATGTCCGCAGGAATGATGAGCGGGCAGGATGAGTCTTTTAAAACATAATAATAGGAGCGTGAAAATAAAACAGGTAGTTGATGCCCTTGAACATTACGCGCCTCTGCCCTTGCAGGAAGGATATGATAATGCCGGCTTGCAAGTTGGATTGACAGAGGCGGTAGAAATGTCAGGGGCATTGTTGTGTCTTGACGTCACTGAAGAGGTGGTGGAGGAGGCTGTTCAAAAGGGATGTAATCTCATCGTTAGCCATCATCCGCTGATATTTCGCAAGTTGGCGAGAATATCAGATGAAAACTACGTTCAACGTACTGTGCGCAAGGCGATTAAGAACGATATTTCTATCGTGTCTATGCATACCAATATGGATGCTGCGACGGGGGGTGTGAACTTCAAGATTGCTGAGAAGCTGGGACTGGAAAATGTCAGGTTCTTCGGTGGTGAAAAGGAAGTGGACGGAGTGAAAGGCGGAAATGGAGTCATCGGAGAAATCTCGGATGAGGATATTCTGCAAGCTGCTGAGGCTGGCAAACTTTCTGAAGAGGTGAAGAATCACTTTGCTGAAGGAATTGCTGCTGATGACCTGGTGCTGCTGCTTCGTGAAAGATTCGGCGTAGAGTGTGTGCAATGCAATCAGCTTCTGCGCCGGCCAATCCGCAAGGTGGCGCTATGTGGCGGTTCGGGCTCCTTCCTGTTGGAAGAGGCTATCCAGGCTGGAGCTGATGCCTTTATCACGGGCGAGATGAGCTATCATGAGTATTTCGGTCATGAACAGGAAATACAGATTTGCGTCATCGGACATTATCAGAGCGAGCAGTTCACCAGCGAAATCTTCCGTAGCATTATCCAGGAACAGTTCCCGGAAGCAAAATGCTATATCTCGGAAATTAATACGAATCCAATTATATATTTATAAAATAAGGTTTAAAAATTAGATATACAGAATTATGGCAAAGAAAGATCCTACAGATTTGACAGTGGAAGAGAAGTTGAAGACTCTCTATCAGCTTCAGGTTACCTTGTCTGGCATTGATCAGAATCGTGAGTTAAGAGGTGAGTTGCCTCTCGAAGTTGAGGATTTGGAAGACGAGATTGCTGGTTTGACAACTCGTATTGAGAATATTCAGCGCGAGATGGAGCAGTTTGACCGTGCAGTATCTCAGAAGCAGCAGGAAATTGCTGATGCGCAGGCTAGCGTAGAGCGCTATCATGCTCAGCTCGAGACTGTAAGCAACAACCGTGAGTATGATACTTTGAGTAAGGAAATCGAGTTCCAGGAGTTGGAAATCGAGCTTTGCAATAAGAAGATTTGCGAGGGATTGCAGCAGATTCGTGAGCGTGAGTTCGACTTGCACAAGGCTGAGGAGCAGAAAGCTGACCGCGAGAAGGGCTTGGTAGAGAAGCGTTCTGAACTGGAAGACATCATGGCTGAAACCCGTGAGGAAGAGGAACGTTTGAAGGAGAAGGCTCTGGAGCTTGAAAAGAAGATTGAGCCACGTTTGCTCGCTAGCTTCAAGCGTATCCGTAAGGGTGCTCGCAATGGTCTCGGTATCGTATACGTACAGCGTGATGCTTGTGGTGGTTGCTTCAACAAGATTCCACCTCAGCGCCAGTTGGACATCAAGATGCACAAGAAGATTATCCCTTGTGAGTACTGTGGACGTATTCTCATCGACCCAGAATTGGCTGGTATCAAGGTAGCTTCTCCTGCTACTGAAGAGAAACCAAAGCGCAAGCGCGCTATCCGTAAGAAGAAGGCTGAAGACGGAGAATAAAAAATAGTAAAATAAAAATAGCCCAGAAAGAGTAAAAGCAGCATTTTTCTGGCTTTTACTTTTTCAGGGCGTTTTTTTTGTTAGATTCCTCTTGCTTTAAAGATGCGTTCCTTGGCATCGTTTATTTCCTGGAATTTCTTTTCTGCTGCACGGCGTACGTCTTCGCCCAATGCTGCCACCTTGTCGGGATGATGCTTGAGCGCCATCTTGCGATAGGCTGCTTTTACTTCATCATTGGAGGCTTCCGGACTGATGCCGAGTATACGGTAAGCGTCAGCAAGACTGTCTGATGATGAGCCGCTCGCAAGATTGAGCATCTGATCAACGTCTTCTGCTGATAATCCCATGTGGATGGCTACTTCCTTGAGAGCCTGTATCTCAGCTTGGGACACAACACCATCGGCTTGGGCTATCATAACCAGGAAGTTGAGCAACTGAAGGCGTTGTTCGTACATCATATTGGAACGTATCTGATGGCAGCTGTCTTGAATGACGCTGCGATACTGTTGCATGCCAATACGTTTCTGCTGTTCAAAGAGTTTGAGGAGGATTTCTTCTCCCTGCTGTTTGGCTGCTTCGCCAAAATTCTGTCGGAGGAAGTTGCGTACCAGCTCCATCTCTGAATGCATAATCTTGCCATCGGCATTGATGATGTATGAGGAGAGTACGAGGAGCGAGAACATGAATGAGTTTCGCTCTCCCTCATAGTTTCGGCGCTGCCCGCTGTAGGCTTCATAGGCATTGCTATATTCCCGATTGTTGTATCCCTCCTTGTTTACCTCGTCCAGTCCGTGGTCGAAAAGAGAGCCTAGGGCAAAGCCAGCCAGGGCTCCAAGAGGGCCGGCGGTGATGAAACCGAGAAATCCGCCTATCCATTTTCCTGCTGCCATAAAAAATATCGATATTTATGTAAGGTGTTTTCTTTCTGAATAGAGAAACCGTTCTTTTTTGATTGAAAAGAAAATGTCCTTCTCTCGTGTCGTCTTGAGCAGAAGGACAATTTTCTGTATCTTTATGAATATTCCTCTTTAGTTGTTGAAATAATAAAGGAATGATGCGATTCCTGAGAGGGCAGGCTTACGCTGACCTTCAATCTCAATGCTGAACTTGATGCTGGTCTTACAGATGCCACGAAGGTTCTGGATGTCGTGGAGGGTAGCAACAAGGCGAACACGTGAACCAGTGATGACTGGCTGACCGAAACGCATCTGGTCCATACCGTAGTTAACGAGCATTTTGAGGTTGTTTACCTCCAAAATCTGCTGCCAGAGATAAGGCAATACTGAGAGGGTAAGATAACCGTGAGCGATTGTGCTGTGGTAAGGGCTCTCTACCTTGGCACGCTCTACGTCTACATGGATCCACTGTGGGTCGAGAGTTGCGTCTGCAAACTTGTTGATACGTTCCTGGTCAATCTGCAACCAGTCTGATTCTCCTAACTTCTCACCGAGGTGAGATGCAAATTCCTCATAGGAATTGATTACTAATTTTGCCATTTTTATCTATTTTGATGTTTATTATTTAATATCTAACATTTAAATAGGCTTGCGCCTTATAAGCTTTGAAGTCTTCCCTCTTCATTCTTCACTCTCTTAGTCTCTTCTGAAAATATCGCGAGTATAAACTTTCTCTTCTACATCATCCAGACATTTATCGTATCTGTTGGCGATGATAGCCTGACTCTGCAGCTTGAATGCATCGAGATCATTCACAACCCGGCTGCCGAAGAAGGTGCTTCCGTCTTTCAAGGTTGGCTCGTAGATGATGACTTGTGCGCCTTTAGCCTTGATGCGTTTCATCACGCCCTGTATGCTGCTTTGACGGAAGTTGTCGCTGTTACTCTTCATGGTGAGTCGGTATACACCGATGACGCATGATTTCTCTTCTTCCTCGTTATAATTGTTCTGGTTGGCATAGTCATAATAGCCTGCCTTATTGAGCACACGGTCTGCAATGAAATCCTTTCGGGTGCGATTGCTCTCTACAATGGCCTGGATCAGGTTCTCTGGCACGTCTGCGTAGTTTGCCAGCAACTGTTTGGTATCTTTTGGAAGGCAGTAGCCGCCATATCCGAACGAAGGGTTGTTGTAGAATGTACCGATGCGGGGATCCAACCCTACACCGTCAATGATGGCTTTGGTATCAAGTCCCTTCATCTCGGCATAGGTATCCAACTCGTTGAAGTAGCTTACGCGGAGAGCCAGATAGGTATTGGCGAAGAGTTTTACGGCTTCTGCCTCTGTTAGTCCCATATATAGGGTTTCGATATTTTCCTTGATGGCACCTTCTTGCAAAAGGGCAGCAAAGGTATGGGCAGCCTTGTCTAGTCGTTCATTGTCTTTTGGACGACCAATGATAATGCGGCTAGGGTAGAGGTTGTCGTAAAGTGCCTTGCTTTCACGTAGAAACTCTGGTGCAAAGATGATGTTGTCGCTATCCATCTTTTTGCGAATGTTTTCTGTATATCCTACGGGGATGGTACTTTTAATTACCATGATGGCTTCTGGGTTAACCTCTTTTACCAACTGAATGACTTCTTCTACATGGGATGTATCAAAGTAGTTTTTGACAGGGTCATAGTTGGTTGGGGTAGCAATTACAACGAAGTCTGCATCTTTGTAAGCTGCAGCCCCATCTGTTGTTGCTTTGAGATTCAGCTCTTTCTCGGATAAGTACTTTTCTATGTACTCGTCCTGAATTGGAGAGTGGCGGTTATTGATGAGATCCACTTTTTCTTGAATCACGTCTACTGCCACAACTTCGTGGTGCTGACTCAGGAGTGTTGCTATACTCAGACCAACATAGCCAGTACCTGCCACAGCTATCTTTTTTATATTGTCGTTTGTCATTTTGCTTTATAACCTATATATTAGGTACCTTCAATAATGATGAGTACCCATACATTATTAACTATATTTTTTGCAAAGATAGTATAAAAGGGGGAGACTACAAAAAGAAATGGGATTTTTTATCATAAAATAACCCTCTCAAAATTTGCGAATTTTAGAACGGCTGATAAATTGGCCGTAAATTCGCAAATTTTGAAAGGAGATAATATGTGGCTAAAGTGTCAATAAATCCGAATAGTTAGGGATATCTTCAAGAAATAAATATTTTTTACCGTCATAATCCATCTTACAAATATAGTGCTCCAGACCGTTGCTGACGACCAGAAAGTCAACATGAAGTAGGAGATTGTAGGTCGAGACTTGATCGAAAACTTTTTGAGTGATGGGAATGTGCGGAGCCTTGTATTCTATAATCATTCTGGGTTGAAGTTCCCGGGAGTAGAGAACACTGTCAGCACGCAAAACTTTATCGCCACATTGCAGCTGGATCTCATTGGCGAGTAGGGCAGCAGGGTATCCTTTATGCTCGATAAGAAAGTGGATGAAGTGCTGTCGCACCCATTCTTCAGGAGTGAGTGCGATATATTTTCTTCGTAGAATATCGAGGATTTTTGGTTGCTGCTTAGTACCAGAAATCTTCATTTCGAAAGGTGGTAAATTTAAGCGAATCATTTTTTCTATACCTTATTATATATTATATACTTTTATTTTCTCTACCTTATTATATATGTAGTTCGAATAATTTTTGTATCTTTGCATGCAGAAATGCAGGCTGTAATAACTGGCAAAAAGCGAGAATGGAAAGCCTGCATGATTGCAGCAAGATTGCTTGTGCAAAAGTACAAAAAATAATTCAATGGCAGAAAAGAAAAGTGGAATAAGTTACGAGCAAATCATAAAAGATTTGAAAGCTCGGAAGTTTGCGCCTGTCTATGTTTTGATGGGTGATGAATCTTTTTATATAGATAAGATCTGTGATTTTATCAGTGAAAATGTGCTTAAACCGGAAGAGCAGGATTTCAATCAAACTGTAGTTTTTGGCGCTGATGTCAATGCTATGCAGGTGGTTGATCTGTGCAAAGGCTATCCGATGATGGCTGAATATAGGGTGGTGGTAGTGAAGGAAGCTCAGAATTTGCGGAATTTGGAACCGTTGGAAAAGTATCTCCTGAATCCTGTAAAAACAACAATTCTTGTTTTGTGTCATAAAAACGGAAGTATTGACCGACGGAAGAAGTTTATTCCGCAAGCTGAAAAGGTGGGAGTGGTCTTTGAAAGCAAGAAGCTTTATGACCGTCAGCTACCTGGTTTTATTGAAACGTACCTCAAGAGTAGGAAATCTACAATAGAACCCAAGGCTACTCAGATGATAGCGGATCATATTGGTGCTGATTTGCATCGTCTTACTTCGGAGCTCGATAAGTTGCTCATTTCTCTTCCTGAGAAAGATCGACGTGTCACTCCTGAGTTGGTGGAGAAGGAAATAGGGGTAAGTAAGGATTTCAATGCGTTCGAACTTCGGAGTGCTATTATAAACCGAGATGTTTATAAGGCAAATCTGATAATAAAATATTTTGACGGCAATCCAAAGAGTGGTTCGCTCTATGCGTTACTCCCAATACTCTTCAGTTATTTCCAAAACTTGATGATAGCTTATTATGCACCTAATAAACAGAATGAAAATGAACTCGCAAAATTCTTGGATTTGCGTGGAACTTGGGCAGTGCGTGATTATATCACAGGAATGAGAAACTATTCCGGCATGAAGGTGATGGAGATTATTGATAAGTTTAAGGAGGTAGATGCGAAGAGCAAAGGTCTCGATAATCCATTTACTTCGGCAGGCGAATTGATGAAAGAACTTATATTTTTTATTCTTCACTAGTTGTGGGGTAGAGTAGGCGAGCTTCTGCTGGGAGTTTTCTCTCGACAGAAGCTCGCTTGCGTTTTCTCTCTTTTGAACCAGGTTAAGCTGAGTAGCTTCCAACTAGCGTTTAGCTTTGTAAATTCTTGCTGAAAGGGGTGTTTTGAGCAGTAAAAATGAGATTTTTCAGGGTTCTGAAAACGTGTTTTTGGGCTCAAAAATGATAAAAAAGGTGATTTTCTAAGCTAGATGGCTATTTCTGGGATTTAGCTCAAATAGTACATAATATATGTGATTATCAGATATTTATGTAAAATAACCCCTTCCATTACTCGCATATTTTCATTCATCCCCTCCTATGGGCTAGAATACGACGAAAATGGAAAAATTTACCATTTTCAGTTGCCTGATAATTGACGTTTGTATTTTTTAAGGTTTATGTTTTGAGAGTTTATTAATATGAATTTATAAAATACAATCTTGTATTTTGGTTTATAAACATAAATGTTAGAAAACTAAACTATTTATAGAATGGTTCATGTTTATAAATATAAATATGAATTTTCTGTTTTATATTGGTAAATGTATAAATATTCGTGACAAATGTGTGGTTTGTATCTCGTTGTAACTCAGTTGTTTATGAGATAGTGTTACTCTATAAACCTAGTTTGATATGTTAGGTAATAGGAAAATAACGTATAAAACGTTATATTAATAATGGTTTGTATTAGTTATTGTTTTATAAATCAGTGAGTTAGGTGAAAATATTAAAGAAATGAATTGTTAAATGTTTTGTTTTCGAAGTTGATATTTATAAATGTAAACTTAAAAACCGAAGTAAGGTTGAATAGAATTTTAGATTTATAAATATAAAGATAAAGTTTAAAAAACTAAAATCTATTGCAAATGTTTGGATATTTCGATTTTTTGTTTTACCTTTGTAAAATCAAACGAAAATGGCGTTAAAAAACGCCTGTTCGGAAATTTAACATAGAAATTAGACATAAGTAAACGATAAAATTTTAGAGTATGAAAGATAGAATCAAACAGCTGATGGATGACCAGCATCTTACTCAGCAAAGCTTTGCTCAGTTGATAGGTAGCACACCTGCAACATTGAGTAATATTTTCAATGGAAAGACCAATCCGTCACTCAGTATTGTGGATGGGATTCATAAGAGTTTTCCTCAGGTAAATGTGTATTGGATACTCTATGGTACTCCTCCTATGTATAATAGTCAGGAGGCTCAGGGGGATGGAAATGAAAGTCTGGCTAATGGTTTAGATCCTATGAATGAAAGCTTAGCAGCGAAAGCAGGAAGCATGACGGGTAGTTCTGCCAGACCTGTAGGTTCTTCTGTAGAAGCTACTCTTGATTTTGGTGCGGCTAGTAGTACTGGCTCCCCTACTTCCCCATCGCTTTTTGAGCAGCCTCAAATGCAAGGTGTAAACCGTACACCTAAAAACATTGCTCAAACGACGGTAAAGTATGTGGACAAACAACAGAGAAAGATTACTGAGATTCGTATTTTCTATGATGATCAGACTTGGGAGACCTTTGTTCCTAAAAAGTAAAAGTCAGAACTTTCGAATGTGGTTCAAGTACGGCTTGATGATTTAAAAACTTCTTGCTCATGGCTGTGCCCAAGGTATAATAGAAGTCATCAAGGCGTCCAGGGTGATTAGAAAATCTGAAAAAAAAAACTTAGTTTCTTTTCGTTAAGTCAGATTTTTGGTGTACCTTTGCATTTAGAAGTCACGTGTGCATGGTTTGTTTGAAAGAATGCAATAGCGTGCATATACATATTATATATAATAAGCATATAAAATTAGCATTAAGATGAAAAAATATGTTCTCGACCTAAAGGTAGTTTCTGTTGAAGCGCTCAGCGATAAGCACGTTTTGATAAAGCTTACCGATGAAAAGCCTTTGCCGGAAATTTTGCCTGGCCAATTTGTAGAAGTAAAGGTAGAGCATTCGCCTACCACAATGCTTCGTCGTCCTATCTCCATTAATTATGTGGATCGTGAAAATAATCAGCTTTGGTTGCTTGTGGCAATGGTTGGAGATGGCACTCGTCAGCTCGGACAGTTGAAGGCCGGTGATTCTCTCAACTGTATGTTGCCTCTTGGTAATGGCTTTACAATGCCTTCTGAAAAGAGTCAGAAATTTCTGCTTGTTGGTGGTGGCGTAGGTGTAGCTCCACTTCTATATTTTGGTAAACTTATCAAAGATTTTGGAGCTGAGGTTGTGTTCCTGTTAGGAGCACGTTCTGCAAAAGATTTGCTTGAACTGGATGAATTTGCTAAGATCGGTAAGGTTTGTATTACTACCGAAGATGGTTCTGCGGGCGAAGTAGGCTTTGTGACCAATCACTCCGTTTTAGAGAATGAGAAGTTTGATATGATTTCTACTTGTGGTCCTAAGCCGATGATGGTAAGCGTGGCTCGCTTTGCAAAGAAGGCAGGTGTAGAATGTGAGGTCTCTCTGGAGAATAAGATGGCTTGCGGTGTTGGTGCTTGCCTCTGTTGTGTAGAGAAAACTACTGAAGGAAATCAGTGTGTTTGTAAGGATGGTCCTGTCATCAATATCAAAAAACTCACTTGGGATATTTAGTGAAGCAGGAAAATAAAGAATGAAGTTGCCTCTTGCTCTAACGGTGGGTGGGAAAAGTGAAGAAACTTCTTACATTAGAGTGGGGAACGGTATCGGAAAATCTTTGTTTTGTAAAAACATTTTTAATGATTATTAAAAGATTATGGCTGATTTAAGTGTAAATATAAAGGATTTGAAATTGAAGAATCCTGTGATGACTGCATCGGGTACTTTCGGCTACGGCTTGGAGTTTGCTGATTTTGTTCCATTAGAGGAAATCGGTGGTATTATCGTTAAAGGTACAACTCTGGAACCTCGTGAGGGAAATGACTATCCGCGTATGGCAGAAACACCTCAGGGAATGCTTAATTGCGTGGGACTTCAGAATAAGGGTGTAGATTATTTCTGCGAACATATCTATCCTCAGATAAAAGATATTGATACCAATATGATCGTGAATGTGAGCGGGCATTCGCCTGAAAGCTATGCAGAGTGTGCTGCGCGCATCAATGGACTGGAGAAGATTCCTGCCATCGAGTTGAATATCTCTTGTCCTAACGTGAAGGATGGTGGTATGGCATTCGGTGTTACTTGTGAAGGTGCCGCAAGCGTTGTGAAAGCTGTTAGAAAGGCATATCATAAGACGCTTATCGTGAAGCTTTCTCCTAACGTAACCAATATTGCTGATATTGCCCGTGCTGTAGAGGCAGAGGGCGCAGACTCTGTTTCACTTATCAATACTTTGATGGGTATGGCTGTTGATATTGAGAAGCGTCAGCCTTTGTTGAGTATTCGTACAGGCGGCTTGAGCGGTCCTTGCGTGAAACCTGTGGCTTTGCGTATGGTTTGGGATGTAGCGCATGCTGTGAAGATTCCTGTAGTTGGTTTGGGTGGTATACAGAATGCCAAGGATGCTATCGAATTCCTGATGTGTGGAGCAACGGCTATTGAGATTGGTACTGCCAATTTTGTTGATCCTGCGGTTACGAAGAAGGTAAAGGATGGCATTAATGAATGGCTTGATGCACACGGCTGCAAGTCGGTGACAGAAATCATCGGAGCCATCAAGTAAATCCACCTTAATATATATAAAGATTAGTAAAAATGGATTTGAATGATATGAATCCCGTTCTCCTGATAGCGACCCTCACCCAGAAGGTGGTAGAACTGGAGAAGAAGCTGGAGACTGAAGGTGAGGATGCCGAGAGTAAGGCTGCCCTAAGTGAACATCTGCTGAAGCGAGGAAACCTGCTAATGCAGATGGGCGACAAGGAAGGAGCACAGAAGGATATGCAGCGATATCTGCAACTGAATCCTGAAAAGATAGAAGAGTTGACTGGTGAGTTTAAGGCAGAAGGTAGAGAACATTGTCATTAGACTCTGTTTTCATCAGAAATGAGTAGCAGGAATCTATTTTCTTCTGATAAAAATCTGCAAGCAATCAGTTTTTTCTGATAAAAATCTGCTGAAAAAATGCTTTAGAACAGAAAATATAAGCAAAATTCAGAAAAAAGTGACAAATTGTTTGGTGGTATCAGATAAAAGTGTTACTTTTGCAGTCGTAATATTAACAATTAAAATAATAAGACAATGAAGAAGTTGAACGCATACTTTTTTAGCTATTACTTTTACTTTGCAAGCGATTGTAAAGCGGGAAGTTGCGTGTAAATTTCAACTTAGGATATTAGATTCTTTGAAATCATCGAAACGGTCCCGCTCTATACAGAGTAGGACCGTTTTTCGTAAATGTTCTTAAGTAAACATTGGGTTAGAGATAAGAAACAAGGCAATGAAGAGAATAGCAATACAAGGAGAGTTGGGATCTTTCCACGACATCGCTGCCCATCAGTATTTCGAGGGTGAGCAGATAGAGCTGATATGTTGCGCCACCTTCGAAGGGGTGTTTGAGAATATCAAGCGCGATCCAACCGTGGTTGGTATCTGTGCCATAGAGAATACAATTGCGGGAAGTTTGCTTCACAACTATGAGTTGTTGCGGGAGAGCGGTACGACTGTTGTGGGAGAACATAAGCTTCATATAGAGCATAGCATCTGCTGCTTGCCTGATGATGACTGGAGCTCCCTCCAGGAAGTTCATTCTCATCCTGTAGCTTTGATGCAGTGTGGTAAGTTCCTTGCCAATCATCCGGACTTAAAGGCTGTGGAAGCAGAAGATACTGCCGGTTCTGCAGCTTATATAGCTCAGCATAAGGTACATGGATGGGCTGCTATCTGTTCTGCCTATGCTGCCCACATGTATGGCATGAAGGTATTGCAGGAAGAAATCCACGATAATCCGCACAACTATACCCGGTTTCTGGTGGTCTGTAATCCGCAGAAGGCGGCTCTGCTTCGCCCTATCGAGAAAGCAAACAAGGCTAGTATCGTCTTCAGCTTACCTCATACTGAAGGTTCGCTCTCCAAGGTACTCACCATTCTTAGTTTCTATGACATCAATCTGACGAAGATTCAGTCGTTGCCGAATATCGGACATGAATGGGAATATCTCTTCTATGTGGATCTTACCTATGATAATTTGACACGTTATCGCCAAAGTATTGATGCCATCACACCGCTGGTCAAGGAAATCAAGGTGCTTGGTGAATACGAGGAGAAGGAATAGATTGAAATTAATAGTTAATAGTTGACAGTTAAGAATTAAAAATAAGAATTATGATACAACCAGCCGATAGAGTAACGGAAATACAGGAATACTACTTCAGTCGCAAGCTGAAGGAAGTGGCTAAGTTAAATGCCGAGGGCATGGACATTATCAGCCTTGCCATTGGAAGTCCAGACATGCCGCCTTCTAAGCAGACTATCGATAAGCTCTGCGAGGTAGCCAATAATCCTAACGCACATGGTTATCAGCCTACAGTGGGCATACCGGAATTGCGTAAGGCTATGGCTGGATTTTATAAGCGTTGGTATGATGTAGACCTTGACTGGGCTACGGAAATCCAGCCGCTTATCGGTAGCAAAGAGGGTATTCTGCACGTAACGCTTGCAT
>ULKX01019388.1_pt1 | contig 21662 bp, 27 predicted proteins | sample 1951271 | NCBI WGS metagenome assembly ULKX01 (sample SAMEA4835512, study PRJEB28245) | human gut metagenome | biome: gut microbiome; material: fecal sample | place: Denmark | collected 2008 | reverse complement strand
CCGTCGAGATCGTCAGAAACGACTGGCTGGTCAGGATCGACATGCCCATAAAAGAGATCGCCATCCAAAGAAAAGCCGGTCAAAAGAAAACGGCTTGACAAACACGGAAAGACAATCGGAAGCAAATCCCGGATGAACTAGATGAACAGCGGATTTAAGGCTTTGTGAAGAAAAGACAAAGCGTTCGTCTCTGTTCTTTTTCTTTGCCTTTTTTCGGGCACAGATGGCTTCTTCCCAAAAAAGCAGTAGCAGGATCGAAGTCATCTAGTAGATTTTCTCCTATTACTAACAAACACATCTCATGTGTGTTTGTAATAACTCAATTTAAGACATTTCATTGAGTATTACAGATTAGTAACGGAATGGAAGGCGCATGGCTTCGCCTCCCCCAAGCCAAACAAGGAGGTTAAAACCATGGCTTTCATTTACGTCAGATTCGCCTTCGTCAACAAGAAAGGCGAGAAGAAGACCGTCCGCTTCCCAATGGACGAAAGATCCTACGAGGCATACCACGACCCGTCGGTCCCCAAGGAATTTAGTATCTCCTATAAAATCACCATTCGGTCCGACAATGAAAAGCAAAGACTTGATTCGTTTTTGAGCAACTTTTAAGAATGCAGCTCTGATATCAGAGACATCAAAGTTTTTATCCTTTAGCTCTATACAACAAAAAGGCTTTTCATCTTTATACAAGTCTATGTCTTGAATCTCTCGTGAGCTTGCCCCACTCTCATTGGATGGATGGAGTTCGACGGTTATTTTTTCGTCGGTTGCATAAAACAACCTTAATGCCGTTGCGAAAACCAATGTCAAAGACTCGCCTTAACATGATTGCCCTAGAACGGTGTCGTAGAAATCTTGAATTTCTAATTTATTGTTGACCGTGAGAGCTAGATTTTGAAGATCCTTAAACAATTGCTCGTTTTCTTTATCTTTCTTCGCCTTCCAAACGTCTAAAATATATAAAGAGTATTGGAGATAACGATAAGCTTGGCCCAAATTCGGAATCGAGGAAAGAAAGGAAATCATTTTTTGCACATTCTCTTTTTCTTCTTTTCCCTTAAATGCGACTTGCTTGTCGAGAGAAGAAATCCTAACTAGTTTGTTCAAAAAAGGCTCATTGGAATTGCCGAGCAAGACGTTAACGCTTTGATTTTTAACAATCACCTTGTGGCAAAGGGACCTCGCATCATAAGCTCCGTTCAAATTGCTTCCCTTTTGGATAATAATTGGGTTGGCATCTTTGTTCGTGGCCTTCGCTAGAAGCTTTGTGATAAAGATGTAACGATATGTCTTCCCCATATTTCCAACAAAAAGTTGGATTAGCTGTTGCTTGGGATAGTTCACATACATTTTGTCCTCATCTTTCATGATTCCAATGCGATTTATAAAAGCTTTTTTGAAGGATTTCTTCAGCGTTCTTTAAGTCTATCGTCACTTTAGTCCCCATATTAATTTCTCTCCTTTTTCTTATAGAGATTACACCAATCTGATCTAATGAAATGTAGTACTCTAGCCAAAGTAATCATCGTGGATTGGAACATATAAACGATCACGGGCCACGCAAATGTCGTCTTTTATAATGTAACATTCAACATAATGTGGACCATTAAATGACGTATGCTCTTCTCTACATTCAGTTCCTTCAATTATTTGACCTCGAATCATTTTCTTTTTGATTGCGGTTTTGCCCACGTTGCGTACTTTCCAATATATTTCGTAAGGCGGTCTGACGTTTGTGCTCTTTATAAAGAAATGTAGGGATTTCTTATACTTTAGAAAATGTGATGTGCCGATGTCGGCTAGAAAAGCAGCGAGGAAGAAAGGCCTAAAGCCATCTTGCGTAACTTCACAATCTATTTTCAAATTATTCTTAATCTCGACGGGATAAAGTCTATTAACAAATTGCTCCTCACTTCTTCCTTCTATTTTTTCATCAGGGCAGCTTGGGAAAACATCGCCAAAAGTTGTTTGAAATAACGCCCATTTTGCGTCCTCGTCGTCCTCACAATCGTTCAACATTTGAAGCGTTTTTTTTGATTTGGGAATGAAGTTGTACTCCTCTTTGTTATAAATGAATTGCCTACTGCCCAAAGCGAGCCAATATTGTTGCTCCTTGTCTTGACTGCTGAAAAAAGCCAACAATTCAGGAAAAACATTTTCAAAGTCGAAATCCCCTCGTTTAATTTTTTGATAATCCGGATTTTCTTGAAAATAATTGTACACGAGTGTGTCTATCAACAATCCTCCGCATTTAACATCGTTTTCTGCTTTCCATGCTCGAAGAAGTTTGCAACAGTCGCGGAATACCAAAAATGTCGAATCCATTTCCTCACATGTTTCTTGCTCTGGGATTGGATTTGTTTTAGGCCACGATCCGCCATTATTACTATCAGGGTAAGTAAAAGAATCGTCGCTTTCTCTAAAACCCGGAACTATCTCTACTGTGTAATCAGTGAAGAAAACGTCGACCACTTGGCCATCTCCCCTAATATCAGTATTGCTGTATCTGTCTAAGAGACAATCCCTTATGTCTGATAGTAATTGAGATGGCCCGTTCCCCTGGCGGTTTTTATAATTGTAAAGAAGCTCTCTGGGCAATTCGAAAATAATATCGATATCGCTTTCTTTATCAATCGATGTTTTCCTTCCCATTGATCCAACCAACAAACAATGCTCAGTATCGCTGTTAGACTCGTAGAATCGTTGGTTGAGCTTTTTTGTAATTCCCTTAATGTGTTTTTCAATGTCATCCTTATTTTGAATTTCCAAGCAATCGAGACACTGACAAAATGCTTCATTGATTGTCATTGATTTAGTTCCTCGTCAACTAGGTCGTCGTTTATTTCTTCATCTTTTCTCAAAAGCAGTTTCTGAGATGCTAATTCAATGGCTCTTTTGCTTTCGGGGATTTTGTTCTTACAAGAAGCTTCATATAAATCGGTGTACCGTTTGAAAATTTCCTCAATTTGTGAGTTTGTATATTTACCTTGCTCACATTTGCTTATTTCGAAAGCGAGCATATTTTTGTTATGAAAAAGCTGCTGGGAGACGAGCTCAAGAGACCCTATTCTTTTAGAGTAATCCCCGACTTGCAGCAGTGTGTCACAAACTCCTATCAAGAGGGCTATAATTGCCGAGATTAATGTGGTGAGTTGATTGTCGATACAAACGCCAGTGATAACGCCACAAGAGGAAAGACTATACAAAATACCCCTTATGATTTTGAAGTGTTTTTGCTTTGCTATTTCAATATCCAGTTCACAAACTTGGATTTTATGTGTCCAAATAAATTGTGAAAGGAGCTTTCTCATATTCTTTTCGTACGGATACTTTTCAATTCTATTTTCATCTTTTGACTCCATTTATTTCTCTCCTAGCAATCGGCGAAGACCTGAACTATAAAAGGATTGAAGAGGCCTTATCTTCAGAAAATCAAGCCTGAAACCATATTCCTATTATAGCACACCAAGGATTTGTCTCCTACTTTATAGCCCCTGTTTAATAGCCGCTTTGAGCTCAATTATGGTAAAATATTTATAAGGAATCAAGGTTGGTTCCACTAGGTGAAACAAAGCCAGTTCCGACCACCAAAGACTACTAAGAAGACAGCGTTGCTAGCCGCATAAGTCACCCAGTCCAAATCTTCCTATTCATCCGCACCTCAATGAGAAATAGGGTATGCGGATGAGTAAAGTGGAAACGTATGGATTGTACGAACGGTCTAATTTTTCAATGAATAGGCACTTTTTGGAAATGCCGTCCGGCACCGAGAAAACCTCACGATGGATTTAATTTCCTGTAGACCTGTCGAAAATGCATCCAGTAGACATGTTCCTTCTATGAGATACCCTGTAATGGTAGACACGTTCCTCGCATGTCGACAGCACATGTTGAGACGATAGTTGCACTGACGAGGAAAAACGGCTAAAAAGGCCTTTTCTTTGGCACTTCTGGATCCGGTCAGCTGTCGTTTGAAAATTATGAATATTAGAATAAAGTAAAGGAGCTTGAGGAAAAAGATGGAAATAAACGAAAAGAATTTAATAAGAACGAATTAAGTTATGATTTGTCGAAATCTAAACTAGAAAATTATCTTCTTAATATAAATCATCCTATTGGTGGATCTAAGGCCAAATTTTTCACAAAAGAAATATTCGTAAAAGATTTTAATGGAGGAAAGAAATAATATGGAAAACTTAATTGGGAAATTCGGTTCTACTCAATGGGAACCACCCATTGATGAAGAGGATGCAAAATGGTACAACGGCGGAAATGGCATTCAAGGCCATCAAGGCTTAGTAGGCAAGGTTATCTCCGATGATGGTGAAATCTTAACAATTTTCTTCGGCGATCGTACTATGAGATTTTACAAGAAGGACTTTAAGGTCTACAAAACCCCAGATTTCGTATGGGGGGACAAGGCACTGATTGTCGACAAGAATATGAGTGGTAGAATCATTGATTTCACTTGGCACCTTAATAGGGAAGAGTATTTTTATTTCGTCGAAGTGAATGGTAAGAAACTGAAGAAACGTTACTTTGCAGAAGATTTAAAAAAACTATGAACTATACCGAACTATCAAAAGAAATATCTTATGCATTGAGGCATGCCCCATGGGAATATGAACTAGAACTGGATGAAGAAGGGTTTGTCCCTATCAGTCAACTTCTAGATGAACTGAATGAAAGTGGAAATTATGAAAGGTCAATCGTAAAAGAAGACTTGGAGCATATCATTGCCACTTCAGACAAAAAACGCCATGAAATTGTCGGCGATAAGATCAGAGCTCTTTACGGTCATTCCGTCCCTAATAAAATCCAAAAAGAAAAGGCTACTCCACCTGATGTCTTATATCATGGCACGGCTCATAAATTTATGGATTCCATTATGAAAAGCGGGTTAATCCCTAAAGGCAGGCAATATGTTCATTTGTCTATGGACAAAGAAACTGCTCTTATCGTTGGCAAAAGAAGAGATGATAATCCTGTCTTGCTAGAAATTAACGCAAAACAGGCTTATGCAGATGGTGTTTCTTTCTATATCGGCAATGATAAGGTATGGCTTAGCGATAATATACCGTCGAAATATATCAAGATAAAATATTAATATCATCAAAATAGAAGCGTTCTTCTACTACCAAAGCTCAATTTTAATGATAATTTTGGTAGTAGAAGATGTTTTATGTTTTTTGAAATGGCAAAAATGATGGCAAAAATCCAGAAAAAGATGGCAAAAATCCATGGGTAGACGGGAACGAACCGATAATCACGGTGTACTCCGATAGGATTGAGATACTTTCAAGAGGCGGACTTGCTCCTCTTCAGACTAAGGCGAGTTTCTTTCGCGGACATTCCGTTCCCGTAAATGAGAAACTATCTGAAATTTTCTTGCAACTGCATATCAGTGAAAAAACGGGAAGAGGAATTCCCGTTATTTCGTCTGAATACGGAGAAGGGGCGTTTGACTTCTCCGACAACGACATCACCGTCACCATTCCATTCAACTTCATCAACGAGGTGGGTGATAAAGTGGGTAATAAAGTGGGTAATAAATCCTTGAACGATTTCCAAACCAGAGTCCTGGCTGAGATAAGGAACAACCCAAATATTACTAAGCCGCAGCTGATGATTATCTGTCATTTAGGTAAAACTTCCATCGATAAGATCATCTCTGTTTTGAAGGAAAAAGGCTATATTAAGAGAATCGAATCTAATAAGTCAGGATATTGGAAGGCGAATTGAATGAAGTAAAGGGGCGGAGCGTTCCTCCGATAGTTTGGAGCTAGGGAGAAACAAGAAACGTCGTCTAGATTGCAGTTATCATTGCGTTGGATAGTAATGAAAGGTTTAGCCATCTTAAGCGCTATGGAATCTTGTAAAACTCAATACTTTCCTCATACTAGGGATGTTGTCTGAAATTTCCAGTAAACCTGTTGAAAAATGCATTCAGTAGACATGTTCCTTCCATGACCTACCCTGTATTGGTAGACATGTTCATCGCATGTCGACGACACATGTTGAGACGGTGGTGTTGCTAAGTAAGAAAAACGGCTAAAAAAGGCCGAAAATCGATAAAAATTGACGGATTTCCTTCTTTCTAAAAATGAGGGAAATCCTCTTTTTTATTGCAAAAATGGTTTAGTGGCGGTAAACCGGTAAAAAACAGGGCTTTACTCGTATGGTAAAATAGGTCAACTTCAAAAATAAACACCCATCCTACCTCGTATCGAAATGGGGATAGGTTGATGGTATGTATACAAGATGGAAAGAATAGGTGAAAAAGGCCGTATTCATGGGCATTTATTGAAATCTGCCGTTTCCTTGTTTTTTTGCGTTTTCGGAGTAGACTGCAACGACACCGTTAAAAACACAATCCTTTCGGGCTCCCCGGCAAAGAAAATTACGGATCTGGAGGCGAGGATTTCAAACCTCGAGAAGCAAAAGGACAATATCGTTGAACCGAGGGTGAGTGGGATCGTCTCCAAAGAGGACTATGAGAAGAAATACGCCTCGATAACGAAAGAAATAGAGATGGCGAAAGGTGAGCTTGACCGCCACCAGGACAAGAAGCGAGAACAATCCGAGATGAAGGGGAAGGGGAAGGAATTCAAGGAGACCATACTCAAGCACAAGAGAATCGACGAGTTCCAAAGGGAGATACTCGAGACGACTGTGGACAAGATCATCGTTGGCGGTTTCGATGACGACGGCAATCCCGATTCGCACAGGATGAATTTCATCTTCAAATGCGGCGTCAGCGCGAACGCCGTCTACTCTAGGTGTTTTTTCGACTACTTCCTGAAGAGGCTTCGCTTTTTATGCGACACGGGTAGGTTTATTTCAACAATTGATTTCTTAATTTGCTTGTTGTCGTTGCAAATATTTAGAAAATATAAAAAATTGCCACGATAACTATGAAATAGTGAGGCTGTAGTGTATAATAATGGCAAAGGAGGCAGGCTATGATACTATACAAACGGGAAAAGTATTTGTCCAAAATGCGCGCGTTCTTCCATGACGACGACCTCATTAAGGTGATAACCGGCATACGCAGATGCGGAAAATCCAGCCTTATGCAAACGATAGCGGAAGAACTAAAAGGGGATGGCGTTGCGGAAAGCAACATCATTTACATCGATCTCGATAAACGTGGGTACAAAAGTATTCGAAGCGCCGAGCAGTTAGATGCATTAATCGAATCCGCCACGCAAGCGAAAGGGATGAAATACCTTTTCATAGACGAGATTCAGAACGTGGAAGGCTTTGAGGAAGTAATCAACGGATTTCGGTCCGAAGGAGACTATTCGATTTTCATAACCGGCTCTAATTCTTACTTGCTCAGCGGAGAACTTGTAACGAAATTAACCGGCAGGTATTTGGAATTCGAAATGTTTCCGCTGACATTTGACGAATACGAGGACATGAAGAAATTTTATGGGCGGGATATCGATGCCAACGCCGAAATAGAATTGAACCACTATATTTTGGAAGGCGGATTTCCACGTGCCATCAAAATCGACAATCTTTCGGATAAACGTACTTATGTGAGGGGGATTATCGATGAAATCTTTGAAAAAGATATCAAACGAAGGGTGAAAATCAAAGATGTTCAGTCCTTTGAGCTGGTTAGGAACTACATCATTAACAATTTCGGTGCAACGACTAGCATCAACAGCCTGCACGAAGCCCTTCTCAAAAATGGTATGGCCATCAGCCGTCAGACGGTGACTCGGTATATAAAAACGTTGGTTGATGCCAAAATTCTGTATGAGTGCAAAAGATTTGATATGAAATCGAAAAAAGCACTTTCGGGGGAACAAAAGTATTACGTTGCCGACTTGAGCTTTTACTATGCGATGAACACGGACAACCGGATCAATTACGGGCCAGCATTGGAGAATATCGTGTATCTATATGCACGAAGCCTCGATTATGCGGTAAGCGTAGGTCGCATCGGAAAACTGGAATGCGATTTCATCCTCCGAGACGGCAATATGGATTATTCCTATGTGCAGGTGGCCTATAAGATGCTGCAGAGCAAAGATACGGAAGATCGAGAATACAGACCATTGGAGAGCATACGAGATAACTATAAAAAATACGTGATGACAACGGACTATATGCTGCAAAAGAGAAATGGAATCCTCCATGTTAATCTGATGGATTTCATAGGCGATGGGAAACGATTTTAAGCGTAGGACTTGCCCATTAAAAGCATGCCAAAGGAATAGCCTTCGATGATGTCGTCGACTCCATCGGCCGATTGATTGAAATCGTTATTTGATTAGATTTGAGATAAGGAGGGCGCGTTCCTCCTTTTTGTATGGTTTGAAGTCGGATGAGCGATTAAAGCGCTCCGAAAATATACTAGAAGTGTGCATGAGGCTTGGAGGAAAAGAAAAAAATCATTTTATTGATACACCTCAAAAACTTCATTTTGCGGGGTGGCTCCTCCCAAAAAAGCCTGATGAATACAGTCTCGATTCGATACCATCTATTAGGAGGAATAAGACTATATGCCGTTGCTTCGAGATGGTTGGTTTAATAGAAAGGAACGGAAGCGGCCTTAAGAAGATATACAACGTATACAAAAAGCTGAAGTTCAAGGAACCTCAACTGAATGATCAACACGATTGTTTCCTGATCACACTATACAATATGCTGGGTGAAAAGAATAATAGTGTGATAATCAATGGCAAGTATGATGAAGCGATATTGGCCTTCTTTAATGGTGTTGCCAACAGGATTCTGAGTCATGCGCGTCTACCTGTTCCGCCACGAAGGCATTCGCCTTATTTTTCTTTGTCCAATTTATCGAGGAATTCTCTTGTTTCTTTGATGAATCGGTCAACGTTTGAATTATCTTCCCATTTCTTCTTCGCCGCCTCGTAATCGTCCTTTGGGGTAGGGGAGAGAAGAGCATCGAGTTGCTTTTTTCTTTCTTCCTCCTCGCGTCTCATCTCTTCGTCCGTGAGATACCAGCTCCACCATTCAAAGAAATCGTCGTCCATTTTTCATCTACCTTCCTTTCTGCGTTTTTATTGTATCATCGTTTTTCCGTGAAATTACAGTTTCTGATTTTTTGCGTTTTCAGGATGCAATACAACATTATAAAATCAGAAAAATAAGAATGACAAGAAAAAATCATTATTCTTTTTATCAAAATTTAGAAAAGAGCTTAACTGAGAATCAATGAAACTTTCTTTTGAAAATGAAACAGTATATTCATTGTTAGTTGTTAAAGCGATAAGATGATTATTGATGATTATAAAATCTATTCGTCTTCCATATCTTCTTCGATATCACATTTTGGAATTGTGATTTCATCAATATATTTCCCGATGGTGTTTTTTATGAATTGTTCTGTTTTATCCTTTTCAGAGCGTACTAAATAGGTTAAATAACGATAAACCAGGAACAATGGATTTTCCTTGTCTGAAAGGAGAGTCTCATATTCGAAAACGTTATTGATTGAATTATCAAGCAAATCTTGAATCTTTTCTTCATCTTCTGGGTTGTTATTGAACAACATATCAAGGACACTTTTATCCGTCTTTAAAAATGTCGGGCAACTATCAAATTCATCATTAGTATAGTAGATGATATTTCCTTTTTCGTCTTCTACCTTCAATTCTCCGATTACCGTGCCGAAATCAATATCATCTCCGGCTTTGTATTTCGCATCGATGATTTTCAAGTGACTCATTTCTTTTCTCCTTGTTATTGAAAATGACATATTTATATTAAATTATATTTTTCTATGAATCAATTACAAAGCGATTATTGGATCACGTCTCCGCCCGTTCGTTATTGGTTGCTGCCTAATGAGAAAATGTACAAAAAGTAAGCTGAGTGGTATAAAAAACATTCAAAAACATCATAGCACTCTTCAATCCACAAAAGTTCTCTTCGAGTATTTCTTAAAAAAGAAATAGTGGTATGTTAATATTTAAATATGTGAGGCAATAAAAATGAGAAGGTTTCTTCGCTATATTTCAATATTTTTCTGCTTATTAATACCGATGGTTTTCCTAAGCGGATGTGCATCTACAAGTCAAGAAGGATCAGCAAACGCTCGATTGACTAGTCAAGCAACATGCACTTACGCTAACTCTAGCGATACGACGAGAGTTTCTTTCGTGATACAAATCAATAATGAATCCATCTATGACATAAGCAACGAAAGTTTTCAATTTTCCTTGTATAAAGATGACTCTATAGTTGAAACAAAATACTATAAATATTCGATTGAAGTAAAAGCCAGCAAGTCTATAACTAACAGTTGTTATTTTGATTACAATGGCCAGATTGATTCGGCTGTTTTTGTTTCATGGAATTGTGAATATAGTTCTTTTTGGGACACATATTCGGCTTGGATGATCACTACGATAGTCATTGTAAGTATTCTTATTGTGTTATTTATCATCGCTGAATTGGTTACAGGGTTTGAATTTCATGAAGATGTTTGGGATTTTATAGAAGATATATTCGATGATTTTGAAGATCATTGGTGGACGCTTATCATTTTGGCTGCCCCATACATTCCTTATTTGATTACATCTCTAGTTCAAGGTACATGGAATTGGGTTCCGGCCGCAATCATAACTGGAGGAATAGTTTCGATACCTCTTTGTGCATTGCTTATTGTTTTGATAGGCTACATTATTTATGGAATAGCTATAGCTGCCGGGGGGACTGTTTTGTTATTTGCTGGCTTCGGGGAACACAAAAATAGAAAGAATAAGAGAGCTAAGAAGAATAAGCAATACAACGAAATAGTTGCTGATCAAAACAAAGAATTTAATGATGGTTTTGTAGAAGAATATCTAGATGATGTTGTGATGCTAGCTGATTTAGATAAGAAACAACTAGTTACTTATTGTATCAATCATCACATAACAGGCTATAGCAACAAAAACAAGAGGCAATTAGCTGCTTTGATTTATACATATCACCAAGAAAATCCTAACAACGAACATGATTCATCTGGAGACTCTGAAGAATCGAAGAAAACAACGAAAAAGAGAAAATCTGACAAAATCACTTTCGATGATATTGCCGGTCTTGATGAAGCAAAAAATGCCTTTAACGAAAAAGTAGTCATGCCCTTGCAGCATCCCGAGATTTACGCCAAATATGGTAAGAAGGTTGGAGGTGGAATATTACTATATGGTCTTCCCGGAACCGGAAAAACAATGTTCGCTGAGGCAGCCTCGAATGAACTTAATGCTTTGTTTATACCGATTAAATGTTCTGATATCAAATCAAAATGGTATGGTGAGTCTGAACAAAACGTTAAGAATATTTTCGCAAAAGCCAGAAAGGCATCGAAAGTCATATTATTCTTTGATGAATTTGAGGCTATTGGTGCAAAAAGAACGGATAATAGTGACAATGGAAATAACGATTTAGTTCCACAAATACTCGCTGAAATGCAAGGCGTAGGATCCTCCTCATCAAAATCTATGATTATGGTCATCGCCGCCACCAATAAACCATGGGCTATTGATTCTGCCTTCTTAAGGCCAGGAAGATTCGATGAAAAAATCTATATACCTCTCCCTGATTTCACAGCACGTAAGAAGTTATTTGAATTGAAGCTTTCAAAGATTCCAACAGATAACGTCGACTTAGATTATCTTTCAAATATTACTGAAGGATATAATGGAGCTGATATTGAAGAGTTCGTTGAAAAACTTAAGCAAACAGCAATCAATGAGAGTATTAAATCGGGAAAAGATCACTTGATAAACATGGATGATATTAAAAAAGTTGAGACAACAATGCATTCGAGCGTTTCTAAAGAAGACATAGAACGCTTAAAAGAGTTTCAAAGCCAGTTTTAATAGACTCTAGTTATCACTATGCAAACAACTATTCTTTTTCTTATACTCTTTGATGGTAATATGTTTAAACCTGTAGACTTGTAGTGTTAAAAAGTGGAAACGATAAATTTTTCCAACGTATTTTGAGTTAGTGGAAAAACAATTTTACCCCGAAGTATAGAGTAGATGAAATGACTTTTTTTAGAAAAGAAGTATTTGATAAGCAATTTTTAAAATAAAAAAATGTATATTTTTTAAAAGAAAAACTTGTTTTTATTTTTTTCGATTCCATCAATTACCTTTTTTAAAACCTATTCTATAAATCTAGCTTAAAATTTATTCACTTCAATCAACTCCGAAGAAATTGTAAATGAAACTGTCAGATAATCGCTCGATATCTACAATATTTAATTTAAGTAATTGTTTTGGTAAATAACCTCTAGTAAAATATTTGATAATAAGATTGGAGGCTATTAACAACATGTTCAAGAAGATACTATCAATGATTGCCTGTACCATAACTTTGGGTGTCACTTGTTTTGGCTTAGTTAGCTGCGGCGACAATGAAGGAGAGACAACAAGCCAACATGATTCTACTAAATGGTTTACCGATGAAGAACTATCTAAAGTAGGGCTAGAGGGATTAACTGCCCCAACAGGTTTAACTGGAGAAATAAGTTCAGATATCACCTGGTTTAATAATGGTTATGCATTTACGCAACCTTGCCCCGATAAAGATACATTTGAATTGAATGCCGATACATATTTCTCATATTTCAAAACCAATTATGATGGCAAGTTTGGAAAACCAAGAATCGAAAAACTAGGCATGGATACAAATGAAACCTGGTATGTTATAGAACAAAAAAAATCAATGTCAGAATATTATAGCGATAACCCAAGCGCTCTTTATGACTTCTATTATGTAAAAAACACTGATTTAGATAATGGCTATTTTGTAAAAGGATCAGTTTGGAGTTTTGATATTCGTTATGAATTCGATACAATTTCTAAAGAATATTTATTCAAGATGTTTATAGAGAGTGCTGACACCAACCATAGTGGAACTTTCAAAAACTATTATAGGATTTAATAAGGTTTGCAAAATTCTATTGTTAAATGACATAGTTATTGCAACAAAATAGAATTGTTTAGCCATTTTATTATCTTTTCTCTTTTCCCTGTTTGCACTAGTCAATGAAAAGTAGACAGCGTTCTTTTGAATATTGTTTCATTTTGTCTTGCTTAGAGACACTTCTTAAGGCAGGCATAAGCACTCGCTCGGTGGAAGGGGGCTGTCATTACGGAGTCAAAGTAGAGATAGGATTCTTCTGGAGCAGTTATGATATGTACGATTATGGAGGCTATTGATAATGTGGTATCACATAGGAATTATATGTATATCATCAATTCTAATTTTATTCTTTATTGCATTTATTTTATTATTCGCCAAAACCATTAGGATTAATAAGATAGAGGATGCTTTTTTAAAAAAGACTAATATTTGCATATTATTTTTAAATATCTTTTCAATAATTACTTCAATTCTTGTTTTTTTCCTCTACTACAAGTCAGAAAGCAAAGATTTTTTCGAGTCAAACCCATCTTTATCATTAGTTCAAGTCATTCTTATTCTAGTTTGTCCTATCCTAATCGTATTTTACTTCAATAAAGTTTTAACTAAAAACGATGATACACTTATATGTGTCGATAATCTTTCAATAAGAACTACTCTAGACTTTAATTTAATACTATATTCTGTTTTTTCATTCTTCTTTTTAGGGTCTTTGATTAATGAAATCTTATATTTTATTTTAGCTTAGCAAAGGGTTGAAAACATGATCAGTCACATTATTTTATGGCTTTTAGGATTGCTCAATCTCATCTATTCAATTGTTATACTCTTAAACAATAAGAACATCTATTATAAGTATATAGATGATAAAGATAAGTTTTATTCTAGTTTTGAAATTAGAACAATGCTTTACTCTATTTTTCCAATTGTTTCAGCAGTTTTACTTTTTGTTATTTGTTCAAATATGAATGAATTCATTGAAAAGCCTATCGGCTTTTCTTTTATGCCCTTAATGATTCTCTTCATCTCATATTGCTATACTAGCTTTAAAATTACAATAAAAATATCAGACTATAGAAGAGTGAAATTTCCTAACGATGATAGCATTCATTCATTTATCAAGTATTCGTCGATAAATGTTAATTTTTCTTTAGCCTTACCAGTATTGCCTATAGGATTTGCTATAGCAGACTTGATAAGTGGATTTTCATCAAATTTCATATTAATGGAGTAATATATGTGTGAAATCACATGTATCTTTTATTATTAGGCAAATTTCTCATCATTTACTCCTTTATATCCATAATTAGGATATCACTAAAAAACTATTCGCCTAGAACTATTTCTTGTCCTTTCCTTTGATTATATTCTTCACCTTGACTCCAAAAGTCATTCCCTGGAAAACTAAATACAAGAAATTACCTACCGCTATCGGAGCCCCAGCTATAACCGATGTATATATACAAACTAGTGTTCCATATATGACAAACAATGTTCCACTAGTCAAAGCGAGTATTAGCATCCACAAAGATAAACTACTTGTTTCTTGAGTTCTCAAAGTTCTAACAGCTTGTGGAATGGTAGAAAACACTAATATGGCTGTAGCAAGCCATCCAAATACAGAAATGATAATATCTATCATAGCCTTACTCCTTTTAATGACTATGAATATCATACTATTACTAATATATTTGTATGAAAAATATACCTTTATAAAGCAAGATTAACAATCAAATACAAAGATAATCGTTCTATTCTTTAACCATTTTATGGCTTATAATTATAATGCGTTGCAGGCGTAGTTCAGTGGTAGAACTTCAGCTTCCCAAGCTGATCACGCGGGTCCGATTCCCGTCGCTTGCTCCATGATTGAATTTAAATTAAAGCCTTGGTTTGCACAGGTGACCTGGCAAATGGTGTCTTGTGATATGATTACCCTTGGTCAGCAATGATCTAACAATTAGGCAATTCGGTGAGTCAACAAGATGCTAAGAACTGTGGTGGTTCCGTCTTGTTGACCCACCGAATTCCGAACCACCACATATGAAAACCGACAACAACAACGAAAGCTTTTCAAAAACGGATCTTTTGAATCTGGAGTCCTTTTACGATGATACGAAATACGAATGGTACGTTGCCAAGCACAGAAGGCCTTCTCCGTCTGAGCTTAGCCTTGTCAACAATCTTTCGATTGAATGATGTCCTCACTGCGGAGGAACACATTTCAAGAAGTCAGGCTACTACAGCAATGGAACAAGAAGATATCGTTGCCTTGACTGCGGAAGAGTGTTCTCCCCGCTTACTGGAACTGTGTTTGATGCACACAAGATTCCCGTATCCGAATGGATCGAATACATGATCCACCTTTTCGAGTTCCATTCCCTTTCCAGTTCAGCCAGAGACAACAGAAATGCGAAAACGACCGGGAAATACTGGATTTCCAAGGTCTTTGCCATCCTTTCGGACTGCCAGAAGAATATTGTTCTGGCAGGAAAAGTCTATCTGGATGAGACGTATTTCTCGGTCATGCCAAAAGATCAGACGAAGAAGCACGACGGAAAACATTACAGAGGGCTTTCCCGGAACAAAATCTGTGTCATGACTGCAACGGACGGAGTCGACGTCTTCCTTGCAGTCTGCGGGAGGGCGAAGCCGTCACGAGCAAGAATTCTTAGGGCATTCGAAGGACACATGAAAAACGGCTCCGTGCTTATCCATGACGGAGAGAACAGTCATAAGATTCTTACTGAGGCTTTCGGGTTGACCGAAGAAGTGCACACGACAAAGGAGACGCGAAACCTTTCAGACGATGACAACCCGATGGAACCGATAAACGCAGTCCATCGAAACCTGAAGCGGTTCATGAGAGAACATCCGGCATATGACAGGGATGATCTTCAGGACTGGCTGAATCTGTTTTGGTTTATCTATACAAATCGTGGAATTCCAATGGATGACAAGGTGAAAAAGTTGCTTCAGATGGCGATTTTAACGCATAAAATGATCAGATTTCGTGAGGTCTTTGCTAAAAAAGCCGATAAATAAAGGATTTATCAGGTCACCTGTGCAAACCAAGGCTTTTTAAATTAAATGATACCTGGCGGTATCATTTTTTATTCCTATCTATTAAATTAAACCTCCAAAAAATCCATTCGTTTCCTATAATTATTATCATTTGAATCCATAGAGAATTAATAGACGATATTTAATTCAATTCCCAATAACCAGTCTTCTTAGACCCTATCCTATTGATTTTGTTTTCTTAAATTAAAGTATTAATATGTCTCTGAATTGTAACAGGGATTTTTTATTTGCTCATACAAAGTATAGATAGTAATAGTTGTCATGTTTGACAGAGCGAAAAATAGTCTGGAAAATGAGTGTGCAAAAATGACTACAAAAGTTGTCGTGAATGACTATTTTTTTACATTTGCTGTGATATAAAATATTTGACCGATGGAGGGAAGAACATGACCGATTTAGAGAAAAACATAAACCATTATATGGATATTAAGGGAATTAAGATGTACACGCACTTGCTTGTAGCAATAGCACACGAACTTGGAATAAAAGGACAAAAGGCATATGACTTTGCAAATCAAGAAAAAGCCAACTTTTCCAAGATGTTAAAAGGACAAAGACCTCTTAAATATGAATTCATTATACCATTAGAGAAAATATTCGGTGTGTCTTTAGCGAGAATGAAAGACCCAGATTCATACAAATTGCCTTTAGACAAAGATAACATTCCATATTCAAAGGGTTTTAGATATTACGCCTATTTGGATGATCCTGAGTTATATAAGAAGGAACTTGTAACTCTATTAACTAAAACTGGCGAAAACACCCTCACTCAAATGGATGAATTCGGGAAAACTTTCCTTGATTATGTCGTTGAATATAATTCCATAAACGGCATTAGGTTTTTAAGGGATACATACCATTTAAAACTAAGATTCGGGGACAACCAATTTGATACTGAACCTAAAGGTATGTTCTGGGTTAATGATAAAGGAATTGAGCTAGCAAGAATAGTTGCTAATTCTGGTGATGTGAAGCTTTTCACTGATATTTATGACCCGTATTATCAGTTCGCTTTAGGGTTTTATTCACCTAACTGTATCTATTGCCAAGACGATTATTTTGAGATTCTTTTGGATCATGAAGAGTTGTATAAAACAATCTTTGAAATCAAAAAATACGAATATGAATTAACAAGGTATCAAAAGAAAACGCTCGGAAAAGATACCCAATCATTTAGTTCTATAAATCCAGTAATTAATGGAGTTCTAGGCTTTTGCCTTAGGAATCTTTCCAAATACAAAAAACAAGCTGTGGAGATACTTAAATTTGGTGCTACTCATAACAGAAGCGTAATGAATGGGTTAGAAGATAGTTTTGACTACTATGTAACTGATGAAATAGGCGGACTAAGAAACTGGAACAAAAACTATGAAATTGCAGATGTTGTGATTATTGCGGATGTCAAAGACATCAAAGATAAAGAAATCATAGATTTGATTAATGAATTACCAAAATTCAAAAGCATGAGGTGAGAGGAAATATGGGACCTAAATACTGCATGAATTACGATTCCGGCGAATACGAATGGATTGATGAAGATGGATATAGCTGGGATCAAGGCGAATATGTTTATAACTGGGATGACAGCGATTATAGAAATGAACAGAACGAAGAGGAAGACGATTGGTGAAATATATGAAGAAATTATTAATTTTATTGCCACTCACATTAATGGCGTTAACTGGATGCAATTCAAATAAAGTAGGCAATAGAGTTTCTGACACTCCAAAGGAGACAATAACTTTAAGCAAAGAAAATTTCTCTACTTATGTGGCGTGTAATTCAAGCGTAACGTTTAACAATACATCGAATCATTACGCTAATTATTTCACATATTTTATTGGTGCTGATTACTGCAAGTTCGTTAATTGCACAGTTACTTATGGCTATGCTTATATGGCAAACGAATATACTGGCACTGGAGAAACTGTTCCTTTAACCTTATCCGGTGATAGACAGGCGAATCCATATCATGTTAAATTAGCAGCAGCTGGCTATTATAGATTTGTCGTAGTGGCTGCTAGCGGAACAGTAGAAATTTATAGATGATCATCTGATACCTCCTTTCTGTATCATCCTCATAAAGGCTCTTATCCGTGTTCTCCTCACAATAACGGTAAGGGCCACTCTTTTGTTGTTTTGAGAAATTTTTAATATAGAGTAACTACAAAAGTAGTTAAAAATATTAATAAAAAAGTTTAGCTTTTAAGGCGTACAGCAAGGACATGATTGAATTTAAATTAAGCCTCCAAAAAATCCATTCGTTTCCTATAATTATTATCATTTGAATTTATAGAGAATTAATAGACGATATTCAATTCAATTCCCAATAGCCGGTCTTCTTAGATCCAATTCTTTTGATTTTGTTTTCTTTAATCAAAGTATTCATGTGTCTTTGAATTGTAGCCTGAGATTTATTTAAATCAGTCGCCAACTGGATTATAGTTATGTATTTATTATTCTGAATTTCTTTAATAATTTCTAAATCTAACGGATTTATTCTATCATTTATTCTATCATTTATTCTATCATTTAAAAAATCACCATTTCTTTTAAAAACAAAAGTAAAGCCAAAATCATCATTATGGTATGAATATTCAATATTATTATCAGCACATAATGTAAACGCTCTATCAAAGCCAGTACCAAAAGCATCTATATATCCACACTTATAAAGAACAGAGGAAATCAATGGATTTCTAAGCTTGCTACCAATGTCTCCTGAAGCAAACTTTTTAGGATCAATATCTTTAAAAATTGGGCCTGGATTATAAATTCGCAAAGAAGATTTAAATATAATAATGGAATTAAATTCTTCACTAGCATAAGATCTATGTGCGAAAGAATTCAAGACAATTTCTCTAATTGCTTTTAGAGGAATTTCACAAACCTCTTCTCTTTGAAATCCTATTATACTAGATTTAAAGTTTAAGTGATTTTGAATATATGATGTCGCTTCTTGAATACATTCAAATATATTTCCTTTAAATTTTTTGATTTCACCAAATTCAGTTCTTTGATTCGTTGGATAAGCAGCTTCTTTTAATAATAAAGGTTTATCCTTAGAAAAAAGATAATAACCTGCATTATTCAAATATCCATCTTCTGTAATCAATCCTAGTTTGGCTAATGCAGTCAATGAATTATTATAAACATAATTTAGCCTACCTTTTTCATTTGCTTCTCTAATGCACTTCAACAATAAATCCTCATCTATAGTATCTACTCCATATTTAGTATCTTCTTTTTCCCACTTAGAATATGTATCTTTCTTAGATTCGAAAAAATGCTCCAATTGTGATGAATGCATAACAATATCAGAATCGTTTACTCTTATATAATATCTACCATATGCAGAATAAGGTGTATCAGTTCCTCCCACTGTTACAGCTATAACATTCTTTTCTTGTTCTTTAAATGTTTTTATTTCAATTTTTAGAGGAAGGGGCTTTAAATTGTTTTGGATTTCATGAGTTATATCAGCTATTGTTCTTTTCCCAATATCAACCCCAACTACTCTACTATCATCATTAATTCCAAAATACACAATTCCTTTATTTCCTTTGTTTAACATAGAACACATGGAAATAATCCCTTCTTTTAATTGTGTCAATGATTTCTTTAATTCTACTTCTTCATTTTCTTGATACATAGTAGCACCTCTTTTCTATCATTTATTCTATCATTTATTCTATCATTCTCATTTAAGCTGCATAATTGAGCTTAAATGAGAACTATATAATTAATCTTGAATTTAATTGAATTTTCTTGAATTTGCTTGTATTATGTATTTGGTTAAAGGAGGTATACATGTTTCAATGGTTTTCTAAAAGCGAAAAGAATGCAATAGCAACTATTTATTCGACTAATATAACTATTAACAAACCTGGAGTAGATATATTAGCTAATAGTTATGCTGTTATGTTAGGATTGGATGAAAGCAATTATAAAATTGCTCTTCATCCAATCAGTCAAGATGATTATGAGTCTAAAAAGTATCCAGAAGAGAATATGTTTGTTCTCTCTGGTGGGAAATCATATGTAAGAGTATCCTCTACAGATTTTGTATCAAAGATTGGGAATCTTATAAATCATGATTTCTCTAAGAAACCTCTAAAATATGAATGCCACTATGATCAAAAAGAAAACTTATTGATCATAGATTTAAGAAAGGAGATTAAGTAATGACTGAACTTACAATAATGTTAATAGTTTGGGCCGTAATCTTCACTTTAGCTTTGATGGCTGAGCTGTTGACTGAAGCTTTAGTTTCAGTATGGTTTTGTGTTGGAGCTATAGTAGCTTTCGCCATAACTTTTATTCCTGGAATGCCATACTGGGGTGAGATTATTGTCTTTGTTGGAGTGTCATTAATAACTTTCTTAGTATTAAGACCTATACTCCAAAAGAAACTTGTTCATCTCCATTCAAAGACAAATGTAGATACTATGATAGGAAAAAAAGGAATCGTAGTAAAAAGAATAACTTTTCTAGAAAAAGGTGAAGTAAAAATCAATGATATCATTTGGAATGCTATCAAACGAGATGAAGATGATACAATAGAAGTCGATTCAATCGTAGAAGTCATTTCTATACAAGGAAATAAACTTCTTGTCAAAAAATCTAATTAAAGGAGGATTATAAAATGCCAATAGAAGCAATAGTCATTATTTCAATTTTTGCAGTAATAGTATTTATAGTCTTAATCATTTTGCTTTGCTCACTTAAGATAGTAAACCAAACAGATAAATACGTAATTGAAAGATTAGGAAAATATCTTTGTACTTGGGACACAGGAATTCATTTCCTAGCTCTGTTTGTGGATAGAATTCAAAAGAAAGTCTCGATGAAGGAACAAATTTATGATTTTCCTCCTCAACCTGTCATCACAAAAGATAACGTCACAATGCAAATAGATACAGTCGTCTTCTTCAATGTGACTGACCCTAAATTATTCACCTATGGAGTAGAGAATCCTATCGCAGGTATAGAAGCATTATCTGCCACGACATTGAGAAATATTATCGGTGATTTGGACTTGGATCAAACCCTAACCAGTCGTGACATCATAAACACTAAGATGAGACAAATCCTTGATGACGCCACCGATCCTTGGGGAATCAAAGTCACGCGTGTCGAAGTCAAAAATATCTTGCCACCAAAAGATATTCAATCTGCAATGGAAAAACAGATGAGAGCGGAACGTGAAAAGAGAGAAAAGATATTGATAGCTGAAGGTGAAAAGACCTCTGCAATAACTATCGCTGAAGGTAACAAAGAGGCAGCAATATTAAATGCAGAGGCTGAGAAAGAAGCAACTATCAAAAAAGCCGAGGCTCAAGCTGAAGCGATTCTCAAAGTCAAAAAAGCTGAAGCTGATGGTGAATTGATGGTGAGAAAAGCCGAGGCTGAAGCAATAAAAATGATAAATGAGGCCAATCCATCTAACGCTGTATTAACAATCAGATCCTATGAGACATTATCTAAAGTCGCAGATGGTAAAGCTACTAAGTTGATCATCCCATCCGATATAACTAAAATATCTTCCATAGCAAATGTTGTCACAGAATCCATCTCTGCTATGAAAGAACAAGATGATAAAGTAAAGAACGACGATAATAAATAAGAAAAATTTGATTAAAGATTTCACAGCCTAATTAGCTATACTTTTGCCG
>ULKX01020151.1_pt1 | contig 22399 bp, 14 predicted proteins | sample 1951271 | NCBI WGS metagenome assembly ULKX01 (sample SAMEA4835512, study PRJEB28245) | human gut metagenome | biome: gut microbiome; material: fecal sample | place: Denmark | collected 2008 | reverse complement strand
TGTAGCGCATGGCACAACCCTTCTATCGACAACCGCACGAACTAAATTGATAGAGAGGACCAAAAATGGCTGAAAATTACAGTGAAAAAGATGAATTAAATCAATCCACTTCTGTCGAAGACATAATTGGAAATTATCCCCGCTTGAATAATGATCGTATTAATTTCTCGAAGGTTTCGGGTGCTTTAGAGTTACCTAATCTTTGTGAAATTCAATTGAATTCTTTCAAGTGGTTTATGGATAAGGGAGTTAGAGAAGTTTTGGAAGACTTCTTCCCTATTGGATCTGTTGATCCTAAGTTGAAGCAAGAAGACAATAGTAGCGATAAGAAAGAAATCAAGCTCGATATCGATCGTACTAAAGTCGATCCTGTTCACTGGGAAGGCGTAAATGTCGAAAATGCATTTACTGCCAAGGAAAAGAATCAAACCTATTCTCGTAAATTGAGTGTAGATATGGTTATAGAGTATCCTTCTGGTGAGAAGATTCAAGAACCAGTATTCTTTGGTGATTATCCGATGATGACCGATTCTGGAACATTCATCGTCAATGGATCTGAGCGTTGTATTGTTTCTCAAATCGTACGTTCACCTGGTGCTTATCTTTCTAAGGAAAGAGATAAGTCCGGCCGCTTTATGTATGGTGGAGATATCATCCCTCAACGCGGAACTTGGATTGAGTTCCTTTCTGATGCAAAGGATACTTTGAGTGTTCGTATCGATAAGCAAAGAAAAGTTTCATCTCTCACATTGATGTGTGCTTTGGGACTTTCCGATAACCAAACTATTTTGGATTTGTTCGGAAACGGAAACACTTTGCTCGACAACACTATTCGTAAGAATAAGATGGAAAGAACTGCTGAAGATGATTGTGAAACTACTGCTTGTAGAACAATTTACTCTAAGCTTAGACCTGGTGAGCCTAACCCTGCAGCTGCTTCTATTACATTAATCAAGAATCACTTCTTCGACAAGAAACATTATGATCTCGGTAGAGCTGGTCGTTTCAAGTTGACAAAGAAGTTAGGTATCTATAATCGTTTGGTCGGAAAGACCCTAGCTGAAGATTTGGTCGATAGAGATGGTGTCGTTGAATTCTTCGCTGGACACACACTTTCTTCTGCTGATGTCTTGAAACTTGAGAATGAGAAGTTCTTCGAAAAGAAGATTGTCACCGATAATGATGGTGTCGTCAGCTATGAAAAAGGTGGAATGACCTTCGACGGATCTGACAGCGACAACTTCTTCCATATCTTCCAACAACTTGACAATCACGGATTGATCAATAGAGTTAAAGTCTTCACTGAACTCGGTGAACAAAATGACTTTGGAACTGATGCCGATGATGATAAGCGTTACACTTTGACTCTTACCAAAGATGATGGTGGATTAACTCAAACTGTTAGAAGCAACCCTTCATACAAATCTAACAAGAATGAGTTTATCGATTCCAATTTCGAAAGTTCAATGCATGCAGACTTTTCCTGGGATACATTTGAGCTTGAAGGAAAAGATGACAAGTCCATCAATGAATTCTTGGCTAACAAGAAGATTGTAACTATCATCGGTACTGATACTCTCTTAAATGAGAATTATGTAACAATCTCTGATATTTTTGCAGTGTTCTCTTACTTCCTCGATATCATCGATGGAGTCGGATCTGTAGATGATATTGATAATCTTTCTAACCGTCGTGTAAAATGTGTCGGAGAGTTGCTTCAAAATTATTTCCGTCAAGGACTCTCTCGTATGGAGAAATCCATTCGTGAGCGTATGGGAAAGAAAGATAACAACAACGAAGGCTCTGATGTTTTGAACAAGCCAAGCAATGTCTTGAATATCAAGCCTTTGACTTCTGTTATATCTGAATTCTATAACTCATCTCAATTGTCACAATTCATGGATCAGGTCAATCCTTTGGCTGAGCTTTCTAACAAGCGTCGTCTATCAGCTTTGGGACCTGGTGGTATTTCACGTGATAGAGCATCCTTTGAGGTTCGTGATATTCACTTCACTCACTACGGAAGAATTTGTCCTATTGAAACTCCTGAAGGACAAAACGTCGGTTTGATCAACAACTTGGCATGTTATGCTAAGATCGATGATCATGGTTTTATAACTACACCTTACCGTAAGGTAGAGCATGGTAAAGTTTTGGAAGATAACAGCAAGACTGTTTATCTCTCAGCTGATCAGGAACAAAATTTGATCATTGCTGAAGCTAATACTGAAACTGATGCTGAAGGAAATATTATCGATGAGTATGTCACTGCTCGTCATAATGGTGATACTATTCGTGTCAACAAAGAAGATGTCGATTATATCGACGTCTCTCCTAAGCAGATTGTTTCAATCGCTGCCGCTTCTATTCCATTCCTTGAAAATGATGATACCAACCGTGCTCAGTTGGCTTGTAACATGCAACGTCAGGCTTTGCCTTTGCTTAGACCTCACGCACCTATTGTCGGAACAGGTATGGAATATAAAATTGCTCATGACTCTGGTGCTGCTGTAATTTCCAAGCAAGACGGAAAAGTTTTATATGCCGATTCTTTGAAAATCATTATTCAAGATAATGAAGGAATCAATCACGAATATAAGCTTCGTAAGTTTGCTAAGGCTAACCAAGCAACTTGTATTAATCAAACTCCTATCGTAAAGATTGGTGATGAGGTTAAGGTCGGTCAAATAATTGCTGATGGTCCTGCAATGGACCATGGAGATTTGGCTCTCGGTCAAAACGAAACCATAGCCTTCATGACTTGGCACGGATACGACTATGAGGACGCTGTCGTCATGAACGAACAATGCCGTCGTGATGATGTCTTCACTTCTATTCATATCGATGAATATTCAATCGATCGTAGAAAGACAAAGTTAGGAGATGAGACTTTCACAAGAGATGTACCTAACATTTCTGAAGATCTCAAGGCTCATTTGGATGCTAATGGTATTGTCATTCCTGGAACTGTTGTTTCCGAAGATGATATCTTGGTCGGAAAGAGTACTCCTAAAGGTGAACAACAATTGTCTCCTGAAGAAAAGTTACTTCAGTCCATTTTCTCAGACAAGCAGAAAGATGGAAAGGATACTTCTTTGAGAGTACCTCACGGTGGAGCTGGTATTGTTCAATCTGTAAAGGTCTTCAGCCGTAAAAATGGTGATGAGCTTGCACCTAACGTTCTTGAAACTGTAAAGGTATACATCATCCAAAAGAGAAAGATCTCAGAAGGTGATAAGATGTCTGGACGTCATGGTAACAAAGGTGTTATCTCTAAACTTGTACCTCAAGAAGACATGCCTTTCTTGTCCGATGGAACTCTTGTCGATTTGTGTTTGAACCCTTTGGGTGTTCCTTCACGTATGAACATCGGTCAGATTCTCGAAATTCATTTAGGTGATGCTTGTAGAAGATTAGGACTTAAGGTTGCTACACCTGTATTCGATGGTGTTTCAAACGAAGAATTATTCAGCCTTATGAAGGATGCTGGTGTTTCCGATGATGGAAAGACAGTCGTCTATGATGGACAAACCGGTGAGAGATTCGAAAATAGAATTTCAGTCGGATGTATGTACATGATCAAGCTTGACCATATGGTCGACGATAAAGTTCATGCCCGTGCTACTGGACCTTATTCCTTGGTCACTCAACAGCCTTTGGGTGGTAAAGCTCAAAAGGGTGGACAGCGTTTCGGAGAAATGGAAGTCTGGGCTTTGGAAGCTTATGGTGCAGCTCACACTTTGCAGGAAATGCTCACCATCAAGTCAGATGATATGGTCGGTAAGGCTCTTACTTATCAATCTATTTGTGAGGATAAGCCTATTCCAAGTCCTTCAATGCCTGAGTCTTTCCGTGTTATGTTGAAGGAACTTCAAGGTTTGGCTATCAATGTCATCTTGCTCGACAAGGACAACAAGCCTATTTCAATGGATGGAATTGCTTCTAGCAACGATAGCGAAATCAAGAAGTATAACCATGAATTACGTAATTTCTCTTACACACCTATGGAGAATGAGGGATTGAAGAAGAATGCTTCAAATGAAGTTGAGGCTTCCAACACTGGATTGCCTGTTGAGGAAGATGGATTTGAAGAAACTTCTTCGTTTATAACTGAAGAGCAGCAAAAAGAAGCAGAAGAAGCGTTGGATGACTTGACAGATGATGGCAAGGAAACTGACGATGGTGATTCTTCTAATATGGACTAAAAGGAGGACTAACGAATGTTTGATTTAAGTAAACTAGCTAGTATCAAGATTGGTCTTGCATCTCCAGAAGTTATCAAGAGTTGGTCTTATGCTGAAAAGCAAAAGCCCGGATCTGGTGAAGTTAAGAAATCTGAGACAATTAACTATCGTTCACAAAAGCCTGAACCTGAAGGACTTTTTGCTGAAGAGATATTCGGACCTGCAAAGAGTTATGAATGTCACTGTGGAAAGTACAAGAAGAATTCCTACTCTGGAACAGTTTGTGATAAATGTGGTGTTGAAGTAACTTCTAAGTCTGTCCGTCGTGAGCGTATGGGTTATATCACTCTCGCTTGTCCTTGTACTCATATTTGGTACCTCAAGGGAACACCTTCCAAGATTGCTTTGATTTTGGATGTTCCTCCAAAGGATTTGGAAGAAGTCGTATATTTCCAATCCCATATTGTTTTGAATCCTGGCCAATACTGTCTTGATCACAACTTGCTTCAAAAGAAACAAGTTTTGGATGAAAGAGCAGGACGTGATATATTCCAAGAAATTTTAAAGAGTTTCATGGAGGGAGAAAATCCAGTTATCGATCCTAAACAAACTGAAACTGATGATTATAAGAAGTGTCAACGTTTGATCAATAGCATGGCTCATGAGAATGAACCTTATGATTTTGAAACTGCTGCTCGCTTCATTAAGAAGTTGGTCGGTGCTGAGTTTGGTTGGGGAGCTGATGCTGTTAAGACTTTGCTCCATGAACTCGATCCTGAAAATATCGATTCTGTAACTGGAAAATCCAAGCTCGACGTAGAATTTGAAACAATTGAAAAAGCTATTAGATCATATCCTGATCCTAAGAATCAAAAGCGTATCAAGCTTATGAAACGCTTGGATGTTGTAGAATCCTTCCGCAATTCTAAGAATAAGCCTGAATGGATGATTCTCGATGTTATTCCTGTAACTCCTCCTGATCTTCGTCCATTGCTTCAATTGGATGGTGGACGTTATGCAACTTCAGATATCAACGAATTGTATCGTCGTGTTATCACTCGTAACTCTTTGTTGAAGAGATTGATGGATCAAAAAGCTCCTACAGTCATTTTGGTCAACCAAAAACGTATGGTTCAAGAAGCTGTTGATGCTTTGATCGATAATGGAAGAAGAAACAACAAGCCTCTTACTGGTGTATCTGGTCGTCCTTTGAAATCTTTGTCTTCTACACTCAAAGGAAAACAAGGACGTTTCCGTTTGAACTTGTTAGGAAAGCGTGTTGACTATTCTGGACGTTCAGTCATTTGTGTCGGACCTGAATTGAGATTGGATGAGTGTGGTTTACCTCGCGAGATGGCAATTCAACTCTTCAAGCCATTTATCATGAGCGAGCTCATGAAGGATAAGTATGCTGCCAACATCAAGATTGCCGAACAGATGATTACAAGATACGATGATAGAGTCTATGATGTTTTGGAAAAGATTGTTCCTAATCACCCTGTTCTCTTGAACCGTGCTCCTACATTGCACCGTTTGGGTGTTCAAGCCTTCAGACCTGTTTTGGTCGATGGAAGAGCTATGAGATTGCATCCATTGGTCTGTCCTGGTTTCAACGCTGACTTCGATGGTGACCAAATGGCTGTCCACGTTCCTCTTTCTAGAGAGGCTCAACAAGAAGCTTTCGATTTGATGATCTCTTCGAGAAATATTCTTTCTCCTCGTGACGCAAAGGTTATAGCTATTCCTGTTCAGGACGTCGATGTCGGTCATTACTATTTGACTTCTGAGCAAACTCCAGATGATTTCTTGAGCCAAGCCGATGCTGCTAGAAATCATGGTGATGTTGAGGAAGCTGAGAAATTTGAAAGATTTGCCAGAATGGATGGTCACGTGTTCCGTAACTTCGATGAAGTTATGCGTGCTTATCAAACTGGTGTCGTTCATACAAATAACCGTATTGCAATTCCAGCTGAGTCTTTGGGAAAGTATGGAGTATTTACTGAAGAGCAAAATAGCAAGTATTTGATTACTACTGTCGGAAAGCTTATCTTCAACGATATGTTCCCTTCAGACTTCCCATATGTCAACGATGCGCCTTCTCATTGCAAAGGTGAGTTGAAATCAACTCCTGTTGGAATCGATTGGTTCTTCGTTCCTAAGGGAACAGACATCAAGGATTACCTTAAGAATCATTGGAATCCTACCAAACCTGTGGATAAATCAGAGCTTTCTGCTATTATCAATGCTTTGTTCTTGAGATATAAGTCTAAACGTACATCTTGGTTGTTGGATAAGATCAAGGATACTGGTTACTATTATTGTACTAAGCTCGGATTAACTATTTCTATCACTGATATCAACACTGTTGAAGGACGTGATGCAATTCTTGCTGAAGGTGATAAGAAGGTTGCCGAAATCAACGATTACTTTAACATGGGTCTTATCACTGATGATTCTCGTCACAATGAGACATTGGATGTTTGGACAAAGGCCAAGGATGCTATCACTGATAAGGTTAAGGAAAAGATGGCTCGTGAGAGCCGTAACCCTGTCTTCATGATGGCTAACGCTAAGGCTCGTGGTTCAGTCAATAACTTCGTTCAGTTGATTGGTACCAGAGGTTTGATGGCTGGACCTAACAACAAGATTATCGAAATTCCTGTCAAGGACTGCTTCCGTATGGGTATGTCAGTCAACGAATACTTCACCGCTACACACGGTGCTCGTAAAGGTATGACCGATACAGCTTTGAAGACAGCTGACTCTGGATACTTAACACGTCGTTTGGTCGATGTTTCTCACTCTGTCGTCATCCGTGAAACCGATTGTGGATGTGATCATGGATTCTGGGTCGAAGCATTGTATGATGATAAGAACAAGTTGAAACTCTCAGTCGCTGATCGTTGCTATGGACGTTATTCTTGCCACGATATTTGTGACAAGAATGGCAATGTCATCATTCCTGCCAACACTTATCTCGATAAGGCTGAGTGCTCATTAATTAAGGGTGCTGACCTTGAAAGAGTAGAGATTCGTTCTCTCTTGACTTGTGAGGCTAAGGATGGAGTTTGTGCTCACTGTTATGGACTTAACATGGCTACCGGTGAGATGTGTAAGATTGGTGATACTGTTGGTATCATGGCTGCACAATCAATCGGTGAACCTGGTACACAGTTGACTTTGCGTACATTCCACGAAGGTGGAACTGCAGGTAGTGATATTACTCAAGGTTTGCCTCGTGTTCAGGAGTTGCTCGAAGTCCGTAATCCTAAGGGAGAATGTATCATGACTGAGATTGATGGTACCGTAACTGATATCACCAATAAGAACGGAAGAGATATCATCTCTATCACAGGTGTCTTGCCTAACAACGATAAATCTTATACCTGTAACTACAACTCTCATGTCATTGTAAAGGTTGGAGATGTCGTTAAAGCTGGTGACGCATTAACTATTGGATCTAAGGATCCTAAGAAGTTATTGGATGTTTGTGGTGTTGAGAAGACTGAGCGTTACCTTATCGACCAGGTACAAAATGTTTACCAGTCTCAGGGTATTGATTTGTCTGATAAGCACTTGGAAGTCATCGTTCGTCAGATGATGAAGAAGATGTTGATCTCTGATGGTGGAGACACTAAGATGATTTCCGGAAGCCGTGTAGACTTGCCTGAGTTTACCTCTATGAACCAACAAGCTTTGGCTCATGGTCTTGATCCTGCAGTCGGAACTCCTATGATTTTGGGTGTTACCAAAGCTGCTTTGGATACTACTTCATTCTTGTCTTCTGCTTCATTCCAGGAGACCACAAGAGTTCTTACTGACGCTGCTATCAAAGGTAAGGTCGATGAACTTAAAGGTCTTAAGGAAAACGTCATGTTGGGTAAGTTGATTCCTGCTGGAACTACAATAGATCCTCTTCCTGCTGGAGAGAACTTCGTCGCCGAAGAACGTCTCAGCAAGAGTGACTTCTATTCAGTCCAGTCTGGATTCTCCGACACTGAATATCATGATGATTATCTCGATCAATTCAGTGGAGATCAACAAACTGATTTCACAGGTGAGGTATTACCTATGGAAAAGCCCGGCGAAGACAATTCTGGATATAATCCTCAAATCTAGTCAAAATTAATTTCTAGCTACCGCACCACATGGTGCGGTTTTTTATATTTACCAATACTTAGTTATAAAGTTTGTTCTAAATGGTGAAAACCTCAAAAATAATTGCAAAAAGATAAAAAAACACTTGCATGTTGATAGCAATAAGAATATAATTACGAACGCACTTGAGGAATGGGTCTTTAGCTCAGTTGGTTAGAGCGCGCCCCTGATAAGGACGAGGTCGATGGTCCGAGCCCATCAAGACCCACCATTTAGAACAAGTTATCCAACCGAAAGGTTGGATTTTTTGTTTGTCTAAATCCAGTTAAATATTGATAAAATATATAAGATTTATAGGAGTTAGATATGAAGAATAATATTGAATTTAAGTTGAAAGAATTTTTGGATAATGTAGTGATGATGAGAATGGATGATGATTTAGAAGTCTTGGGTAAAAGACTTGGATTTGCCGAAAAGAAAAAAGAAGAGATGCGTGGAACTAAGAAATGGTGGAAGCTTATTGAAATAACTAAAGATCCACGTCATGGAACTGATCCTTTGACTAATAGAGGTCAGCAAAAGAAGGAAATATATCTTTCTTTTGAAAAGGAAATGAAGAAGAATGGTGAGGAATTCTTCTATGAAGACAGTGAGGACTTTAAAAAGAAAGCTAAAGCTTTGTTTAAAGGAGAGCATTCTTTAATCCTTTCTCTTTTAGTCTTAACTTATATTAAATATAGCCAGAATGTCTACATGAATGATTTGCCCATAGAAAAGAAAGGTGAGACATTTGAAAAGGTTATAGAACCTGTATTAGGAAATGTTAAGGATGGCGATAGTTATTATTCGACTATCCATATGTCTTATGGAAAGATAATTAATCTTCCTAAAATTGATGGTGAAGATTTGAAATCAGCCATCAAATTGGTCTTATCGATTTTGAAAGATAAAGTTGGTGTGGAAGGAATCGATGAATATATAAATGCTTTAGGCTTGAATGATATTGATGATTCAATGAATACATCTAAATATGAAAGAACCGGTGTTCAATTAGCATTGATGGATTCTTTGATCAAATCGACTAAATCGTCTTCATATAATCAAGTATATAGACGTGCATTTATAGAATTCTATTTGAATATTAGAAAGAATAATGCTGAAGATACATTGTTGGAACAGAAAGACTTAGCCAACAATAAAAAAGTTCTTAAAATGTTCCATAGATTTGAAGAAGATATAGTAGGTCAATAGTTTTATTTTAATAATTATTTTTTGATGAATTATTAAAATGCGTCTCCTTGATAAGGAGACGTTTTTATTAGGAAATATATGGCTACCAATGCAATAGATTCTGAATCTGAAGACGATGTTCCCAAATCAAGAAGAGATTATAAATATGAGTAATTCAGAGGACTTACCTATAATTTTGGTAAAAATATAGCTGGATCATGTGGCTATGTAGCATTAGCTCAGCTCCTAATGTATCTTTTGAATGCAAATGCTATTTTAAAAATATCGATGAACCTTTTGACAGCTTATTAATAAAAACTAATTCGAAATATAAATACATATATGATGAGACTGTATTTAATATATATGGCATTAGTGAAAATGGCAAATTTGGAATTGGAAGTATGTAATTCCTAGGAATATTGCGATATCAGAAGATCGGATTGTCAATTTTATCAACAAGAATTTAACTTCTAATTTTGATAGGAATAGCACAGAATAAAATTAAAAAACTAACTTAATAACCGACATTTTTAGAAAGCTTATCATCTAGAGAAAATACTAACTAGAAATTTTAAATTTCTCTTTAAAATTTTAAAGTGTTGTGATATTATCTATAAGCTTTCTGTGGGACTTTAGCTCAGTTGGGAGAGCGTTTCCTTCACACGGAAGAGGTCACTGGTTCGAACCCAGTAAGCCCCACCAAAATTTGCCGGCATAGCTCTTAACGGTAGAGCATCCGCCTTGTAAGCGGGGGGTTGTAAGTCCGAATCTTACTGTCGGCACCATTTAGGAAATATTACCTGACCGAAAGGTCAGGTTTTTTATATGCAATAAAGTCGAATATTTATTTAATTAAACAAGAAGCTGAATTATTAGTTAGCTTTATATCTTATAAATATTAAGACTTAATTAAGAAATGCTAAGGAGTGATTGGTAATGGAATTTTCAAATAACTATAGTGGAAATCATGTCGATGTCAGCAAGATGATTATAGAAGAGAAGAAAGCGTATTATGAAGAACAAAGAAAAGGATAAGAAGAATTGGTGTATCATAGCTATTGCAATAGTTTTATTTATTGCTTGTATGTTGCTTAAAATTCATAGAAGCAATAATAAAGATAAATAGTTTATAAACTTAAATACATAGGATTGATAGTAATTATGATTAGATTGTTTTTATTAAGCCAAGCATTATTGATTTCTTTGAGTTCAATCAATATTAATGTCTATTCATTTGATTTAAATAAAGATATAAATATAAATTCAAATACTAATATCCCTATCTTTTATGGTGCGACTGAAATAACTATAGATAAAGATTCAGTCGAATCTTTTTCTATCAAAGATTCTAGATTTAGAGTCTTTGCTAAAGACTATGAGGATGGTGACTTAACTCCTTATATACAATGTACTTATAACGATGTGAATCCTACAATCCCGGGTGATTATAAACTCACTTATGAAGTTAGCGATAAAGACGGCAATAAAGTTGAATTGAATGTTCCGGTTCATGTGAATGATGAAACTGGTGGAAAATTTGATATTGTCAGGACTATATATTCAATTCCGAAGATGAATAACATGTCTATGACTGGAATGGAGAGGTGCAATAAAGGTGATAGACAAATGTTGGGTGTCTATCTACCAGCTAATTCATCTCTTTCAATCAAAAATATAGATACTGGTTTTGATTCTAATATGACCGTTACTTGTTTTACTAATACTAGAGCTCAAAATAGCATATTGAATATTAAAGCAAATAACGAATATCAACATATAACCAATATCAGAAACTCGATATCTTATGATTGTGTTCCTTTATTAACTTCACCGAGATTATCGACGGAAGACATCGATAAGACTTTTAAAATTGAAATCAAATATGACAATTCTGTAAAACCTCTGGATTACTATCATTACAAGGATGATGAAAATCAGTTCAAGTCTGGATGGAATGACAGCAAAAATAGTTTTGCTGTCATCGATAGCGAAGCTATCATGTTTGTAGCTCCTTTTGAAGACATAGATAAACTGACTAACTATGGAATGACAGAGAAGAAAAAAGCATTTGATACATTGGATGATGCTTTGGATTACTATTTGAATGTTATAAATAGAATGGACCAAATGGCTGGACTTGTATTTGATTGGTCAGATGAAACTAACAGAAATTATAGAACTAAATATGTGGCGGTAGCAGATAAAGGATATGCCGGGGCTGGTGCATATTACAACGGGGATTTTATTGCTGTTGCTAACCAGATATCTATATCGGCTTTCTTTTCATATGGATGGGGAACATTGCATGAATTAGCCCATGGATATCAAGGCTATTTTGGAAGAGGAGTAGGTGGTGGAGTAAATCTTTGTTTCAATGAAACAGGCAATAATGTTTTGGCATATTATATTCAAAAAGATAAGTCGTTATATAAAGACTCAGCCAATTGGTTGGGTGACTTATCTATTAAGGAAGATGACTTCAATAAGAAAAGATTGAATGGTCAGTATATATTCCAAAACGATGAAGGAACATATACAAATGTAAATGAGAAATTGTATTTCTTGGTTAATTTATTCAATTCTTTTGAAGGTGAAAAGACTTATGGAAAACTATTTTCTTTCTATAGATCATTAGCTTTTAAATACGGCCCTACTTATTTCAAGGTAACGGATGTATATGCTTTGTTCTTTTTGAAGGAATACAAGGCTGATATACTTCCGTATTTAGATGCATGGAAGTTGGATGTAACACCTAATGTGAGACGCTATGTATTATCTCAAGATTCAAATTCTTATGTCATACTAGGTGATGTTTTAGACACTGATGAATTAAACTCTTATAAATTAATTAATTCTACTTCTTTAAAATATAGCTTAGTAGATGAAGATGAACTGAATTCATTTATGAATTCAGATTCATCATTGTCTTTGAAAATAGAAATAGATGATGACTTCTTGATAATAGGTAAAAAGATAGGAATAAAAAAGAATGGTCGATTGATAGAAACTAAGGTTATTGAATCTAATTTTATTTTGTTTGAAGGATTAAAACATGGTGATTATGAGATAGAGTTTCCTGCTGTCATCGGATATGATAGCAAGGAAGTAGAATCTCTTTATTTGAAGGAAGGCGAGAATACACTTTTCCATTCATATACGAAAATTGAAAGTCTGTTTTATCACCAAACAAAGCTTGGAATTACAGGTGTTTATAATACTTTTGGATTCACATTAACATTGAGTGAAAACAACAAGAAAGGCACAGTTTCGTTAGGTGGGGCTAATTTAGGAAATCAGACTGATGAATGGAAGAATAAGCCTGATGCTGTGTTTGTTTCAGTTACTATAAAAGACTTGGATGATAATGTTGTTAAACAATGGTCTGTTAAAGGTAATGAGTACTTTGCTACTTCTAATGTGCCTTCAGTCTCAATTGACTTAGAATATGGTTATAAAATATCTATTTATACTGAAAGACCTCAGTATGTGAATGTCTATTCAGTTTCTTTAGGATCAAATAATCCTATAGAGGCATATAAGACTACTGATAAGAATATAGAATATGAAGTAACAGAAGATGGACTCAATCTTTTGAATTATTCAGATTTCGATACTAAAGAAGTTTTATATGAAGTGATAAAGAATACATGGATAGCTGAATTAAGGAATTATCAGGAAGATATTGATGATGAGACTTTATCTAATAAGAGACTAGACTTGATTGAGAAGAATAAAGTTGTTCAAATCTACGGCTATCTAAAAGAGGATGACAGAATTGAATTCGACAATCTTATCAAAAGAATTTATTGTGGTGGATCACCCACTATAACTTCCTCAAGTAAATATTATTCAATAAGTAAGGGAGATGATATAGATTTATATGAGCTTATATCTATATTTGATAGTGAAGACTATCAAATAGAATCAAATTCAAACAATGTATCTATGAATACATCGTTTGATAAAGATAAAGTCGGAACATATAATGTTGAATATACAGTAAAAGATTCAGATGGTAATGAATCTAGCTATATCATCACCATAGAAGTGAAAGAGAAGAATCAATCTAATGATTCTTCAAATGATGATAATCACAAAAACAACGGCAATGATGATAAGCCTGATGATTATGATACTGACAAAGAAAGAGTAAATAGAATCATCATCGTAGTTTCATCCATTATAGGATGCATATTTATTGCGCTGGTTATTGTGTTTGAATTCTTTAAAATTAGAAAGAAGAACAAAAATAAACATTAGAACAAGTCAAGATTGTTTTTCTTATATTCTTTTACTAATTCTATAGTATCATCGAAATCATGTTCTTTTCTTTGTCTATAGAATCTTTTTAAGTTGTCATCGGTAGGTAAGCCATGGAAGAAGTGTGGATAAGGAAACCATACAAATATTCCGTTGTAGTGCCTGATGACGACATCTTTTGGAAGAGGTCCTTTTCTATTCTGCCAATTGTATTTGTAACTGACATACTTAATCTTATTCTTAAATATTTTATTCAAAGCTGTTTGATCTGGAGTCAGATATAGCTTTGAGTTCATCAAAGCTATAGTCTTTTCTAAAAGATCGGTCTTAGATAATTCTTTCATGTTTAAAAGCAGCATTCCTGAATTGATGTTTGGATTTCTATCATCAGGTTTATTTTTATCTAGAATATCTTTACTTGCAGCCATAAGTTTTCCATCAAATGGAGTCTCGTAAAGAGAAGTTATATTTCCATTTACAGCCATGTCTGTATCTAGATAGAGAATTCTATCTAGATCTTTTAAAAGATTTAGTTTATTAACATATAGTCTTATCAATGCATATGGTGAGAATTTAGTCTTTGATGCAAAAGATTTCTCTATTTCGTTATGAATAGACGGATAGTCATCTACATTTACTAGATAAACTTCATTTAAAGAATTGTATTTCTTTAACTCTTTATTTAGAAATTCTACTTGTTCTTTAGTGACACATTCATATTTGTCTTTTATATTGGTGAAGTTACCTGAACCTATATAAAGATTTATATAAGAATCTTTATTTTTCTTTACCAAAGAAAATATAACAAGACATAGATTCTTGAAATACTTCTTGTTAATACAACATAAGATGTTCATTTTATATTTCCTCTTTATATTTGTTGATGTATCTATCTAAGTTGTTAAATATTAAGGGTTTAATGTACTTATAAAATATCACTTTATAGTGAAAGAATAAATATAACTATATATTTTATTATTGATGAAACAAGCATAACTGATAGCAAAGGATATTTAGCAATCCCTAAAAATGAAGAAACTGGGAAATTTGAAATGTATTACAAGCAATTAAGATATTTAGCTATTACATAATCAAATTAAAATTTTACAATCCACTCTCCTGACATAAAGAATTAGCATAGCATCTTCATCATAATTCACATTGGTAATGTGAAGCTTTAGACGGGTTGTGTCTTGCCTTTGAAAGAAAGGAATTGACTACTTAGATGATTAGTGATGATTGGAGACTGGAGAAGGAGACTTGGCAGATGCGTTGAGCACAAAGACTCAAGTAGTTCCAAATCTATTGACTTTGGTAGATTTGGGATCAGAGCTACCTACAGCTATATTGACGGTTGAACTTCCTGTATTTGTCGGAGATAACTTCCAAGAGAAGGATGCTTTCTTGAAGTTCACAGTAGAGGCTTTGCAAAGAAATGTTACTCCTAGTAATGCTGGTAGCAATGTCGAATCATTCAATGAATTCGATAGTAAGATCGACTTCAGCTATTTTGATGATTAGGATGATTATGATATTAGAAGTGATTTTGGCTTTATCTAATAATTACTTTAGACTTGATAAAAAAACAGCAAGTATTGTAAGAAAAATATGATTTTTATAAGTGCAAATAATTATGATGGTAATACTAATGGAATTAGAGTAAAAGATACATAATAGTAGTTGTACGATACAACTAAAGCAATAAATATTAATTTCTATAAAAAAAACGGGGCTCACAGCCCCCTTTGTTTTGACTAACGTTTATTTGAACTCGTATTGCTAAAACACCGATAATTTATACTTTGGTTTTAAAAATGTCAATAGTATCGATTTTAATGTTCAAAAAAGCGGACAATAGCTATTTCTTTTTGAAATACCTTACTCTTTTACTACACAAAGAGTTTATTTATATAGGTGTTTTATTATAGAAAGGGGTTTATTATGGAAAACTCTAACAACTCTAAAAAATATTATTTGGGATTGGATATGGGAACTGATTCCTGTGGATGGTGTGTTACGGATGATAAATATAATGTTATTAGAAGTCACAAAAAAACTTATGGCCCAGACGGAAAACTAATAAAAAGAGAGGGATGCCATCTATGGGGTGCTAGACTTTTTGGACCAGCAAATACAGCTAAAAATAGAAGACTAAATAGAACAGCTAGAAGAAGATTGGCACGTAGAAGAAGACGTATTCTCCTTCTTAGAGAGTTATTTCAACCTGAGATGGATAAGATTGATCCGAACTTCTTCAGAAGATTGGATCAATCTAATCTTTGGAATGAAGACAAAGATAAAGAATTGCAAATGGAGCATAATTTCTTATTTAATGATAAGGATTTAACTGATAAAGAATACTATAAGGATTTCCCTACAATTTACCATTTGAGAAAAGCCATGGTTAATGGATTGACTATTAATGACCATTATTATGATCCCAAAAAACAATTTGATATTAGAGAAGTTTATTTAGTGTTGGCACACATGATAAAATATCGTGGAAACTTCTTGATGGAAGGTGATGTAAAAGGTTCTGTAGTTGATCCTACTTATTTGAAACAGTGCTTTGATAATATTGATGCGATATTAATAAGTTTAAATAATGGTGAAGACGATGAAAATGAAGATGATAAAATCGATACGTCTGAATGTTGTTTCAATGTTGATGAAAAGAAAGCAAGTAAATTAGCGAATGAGATTTTTAAAAAAATCAACAAAGTACCTTATTTGGAAGATGAGGAAGGAAAGTTATTTGGCAAATTTAATTCAAAAGATATAAGGAAAAAGATTTTAAAGCTTATTAATGGTGGAAGTGGTGTTAAATTAAAAGATTTCTTGCCGAAAGAAATACTAGTTGCATATGATGGCGATGATGAATACGGAGATAAAAAAATAGATTTGTCTAGCGAAACATTGGAAGATAATATTAACGGATATGGTCTTCCAGAAAGTTACATTGAAATTATTTTAGAAGCAAAAAAGATTTATGATTTTAGAACGTTAGCTTATTTACTACATGGTAAAAGCTTATTGTGTGATGCTATGTTTCATGTTTATGAGGAACATAAAGAACAATTAGCAGCATTGAAGAGACTATATAAGAAATTTGCTACTAAAGAACAATATTACTTTATGTTCAGAGATTCTAGAATTCTAGATGGGGATGATTCTGATGATAAAGAGGACAAAGAAGAATCTAACAAAGAAGAATCTAAAGATAAAAAAAAGAAGGCTTCTTATGTTTCTTATATTGGATACACCAAGACAAATAGTAAAGCAAAGTATACAGGAGCTCATATAACTAGTGAAAAAAATATTAGTGATTTAATTAAGCAAATTAAAAAAGATTTAAAATTCGATGATTTAAAAAGCAAAGTTGATGATCTTTCTCAGCAAAATGAATTAAGTGAACAAGATATATCGGATATTCAATGCATTGAAGAAGCGATAGAGTCAAACACATTCCTTCCTAGACAAAATTCACGCAATAATGGTGTTTTCCCTTATCAATTGAATTTGAACGAGATGAAGACCATTATTGAGAACCAAAGCAAATATTATCCTTTCTTAAAAGATAAAGCACCTTCATTCCCTGACGGTAAAACTGAAGAATATAAGATTGTATCTTTGTTGAAGTTTAAAATGCCTTATTATATCGGTCCCTTATCTCAGCCTAATAACTATGTTAGGGATGATAAAAGAGATAATCACTGGGTACAATTTAAAGGAGAAAATAATCAAGGGATTATTAATCCTTGGAATTTTAGTCAAATTGTAGATTTAGAAGGCACAGCAGATAAATTTATAAGTAATTTAACTAACTACTGCACTTATATCTTTGGTGAGAATACTCTTCCTAAAGAATCTTTGATATTCCAAGCATACAAAGTATTAAACGATTTGAATAATCTTAAGGTAAATGGATCTTTGATATCTAAAGAAGACAAGGATTATATAATTCAAAATGTTTATTTAAAGAAGAAAAAGATAAAAGGGAAAGATATTGTAAATGCATTGAAGAATAAATATAAATTATCTGATGAAGATCCGACTGTAACTACCAAAGGCTCAGGTAAATATATTGGAGAAGATGAAGTTGATTTAACAATGTTTAATTCATCATTATCTTCGTTTATTGATATGAGTAATCCTAATGCTTTTGGACCTGAATTCTATAAGGACTCCGCTAAATTTGAATTGGCAGAGAAAATCATAGAACTTATTACAATTGTTGAGGATAAAGAATTGTTAAAGGAAAGACTAAAGAAATTAGAATTATCTGATAACCAGGTGAATTATCTCTTTAAGCAAAAATATTCGGGCTGGGCTCCATTATCTAGAAAATTGTTAGATGGTATTACGATTGATTGTGTCAATGAAAATACTGGGGAAGCTTATCCTGTGACTATTATCGATGTCATGAGAGATACACCATTAAATTTCATGGAAATATATGAGACAAAGAATTCACAATTTTCAGGATTTAAAGAGAAAGTTGCTGAATTGAATGATGAGAAGAATATTTGTAGAGATGATTTAATAGATGAATCATATGCTTCTCCAGCTATGAAGAGAAGTGTCAGACAAACATTTAAGGTTATCGATGAATTAAAGAATACTTTAAATATTGATCATTTTGATAGAATCTTTGTTGAAGCAACTAGGGCACCTGGCGAAGCTGGAAAGATGGTTAAATCTAGAAAGAAGCAATTGCAAGAAGCCTATGATGCTGCTAAAGATTTAGTAGATCAAGAATTGCGTGATGACTTAGAAAAGCAAACTGATGATCAGTTAAGAAGGAAAAAAGTATATTTGTACTTCATGCAATTAGGAAGATCAGTATATTCTGGCGAAAAAATAAATTTAAATAAATTGGATGAAAATTATGATATCGACCATATTATCCCGCAAGCAAAATTAAAGGATGATAGTTTTAATAATATGGTTTTGGTTGAAAGAGAACTAAATAATAAAAAACAAGACGAATATCCTATTCCTTCAACAATTATTTCTGAGCAAGGTAAAAACTGGATTAAAAAATTAGCTAATATAAAAGATAAAAACAAAAGATCTTATTTTATGCCTAAGGACAAGGCTAATAGATTGCTTAGACCTGAGTCAAAACAATTGACTTTGGATGAATTAAATGGATTTATCAACCGTCAATTGACACTGACCAATCAATCAGTAAAAGCTGTATGTGATATTCTCAAGATGACTGAAAAAGGTTCGGAGATTGTTTATTCCAAAGCTAATTTCGTTTCTGATTTTAGAAAACTTTGTGGTGAATTAAGACCTTCTTATGATGCTTTCGTCAAAGTTCGTGATATCAATGATTTCCATCATGCCAATGATGCGTATTTGAATATAGTTGTTGGAAATGTTTATTATGAAAAGTTTAAGAATTTCTATATATCTAATCGTATTGACTATAATAATAATGGCAAAAAAGATTTAAGTGTATTAGCTAGTAAATTATTCACAAAAACTCAAGCTGATGATAAGACAGGAATTCTATATTGGGAAGCTCATTTTCATAATGAAAAAGAAACTGATTCTAATGGAAAAGAAAGAACAATCAAAGTGAGAGATTATGGAACAAAAAGTACTTTTGATAAAATTGAACATTATATGGAATTGAACGATCCTTTGGTCACTCAAATGCAATATACATTAAGTGGTAAGCAAGGATTCTTTAAAAAAATCACACTAAAAACAAAAGCGAAAGATAATGAAGATAACTCAGATAAATTATTTCCTTTAAAACAGCATTTAAGATCAGATAGTAATAAAGTTATGGATGTTAATAAATATGGCGGATATTCAGATATGATTACTCCATATTTTATGCTTGTTAAATCTGAGGGAAAGAAAGGAAAACATATTTATTCATTAGAATCAATTCCTACTATTTATTTGAAGTCTTTTAAGGAGAAAGAGGAGGATACTATTAACTATTTAAGTTGCAAAAACAAATTAAAGAATCCTGTTGTTATATCTGACAAGTTGTTAATGAGAACTATCGTTAAGATTCCTTATTTTAAAAATGATTCTAATTTATCACTTGTTAAATTAGGAACTTCAGGGAGAACAGGAAATAGTATAGTTTATATAAATTTATCAGAATTAATTTTGCCCATAGAATGGAAAAATTATTATAGGGAAATAAGTAATCTGCTCGGCACTAATGTTTCTTCAACTAAACCTAAGGATTTATCAAAATATACAGAACAAATGAAAAATGATCCTACTTCTACCTTAGTTGATGGATCTAATAAAGTCGAGCATGATAAAAATAATAGATTCTTCAGTTATCTAATCAATAATGTCATTAATAAACCTATATTTGAAGGATTACCTAAAACCAGTTGTTCTTTTATTAAATTGGAAAGCAAGTATGACGAATTTTGTTCTTTAAATACTCTTGAACAAGCGAAGATAATAGCTACAATAATCAAATTGCTTTCTTGCAAGAGTGTGCAAGGTTGTAAACTTTCAAATCTATCAGGTCTACCTTCTTCTTTAGGTGGGGTGATTAGTAATAAGGCTCTAACGGAAGGAACAATAATTTCAAAAGAATCAAGTTGTGGTTTGAAAGAAAACATTATATTTGTCGTTCCAAATGATTAAGGCTGTTAACGGTGGGATATCGAATAGTAAAAATTAACAAGCGTTGTAAGCTTGAAACCTCTATGGAGTATCTTGTCTATAGAGCTGAAGAAGAATATAGGATTCTTTTGGACGAGATATCAGTTTTAATAATTGAGAATCAGCAAGTTTGCATTACAGCTGCTTTGATGTCTAAATTGATGGACCATAAGGTCAGAGTTGTCTTTTGCAATGATGCTCACATGCCCCAAGGAGAAGTAGAGCCGTATGCTGGCTGTTATGATACTCCTAACAAGATAAAAATCCAGCTAAATTGGAATTCAATTGTTTGTGATGAAGTTTGGAGCAAGATTATTAAATATAAGATTCATAATCAAGCACAAGTTTTAAAGCTTAAAGGAGATGAGAAAGCTTTTAATTTACTTAAAGACTATGAATATGATATTCATAGAGGCGATTCTACAAATAGGGAAGGCCTAGCAGCAAAAAGTTATTTTTTTTCGTTATTCGGATTAGATTTCGAAAGAAGGAAGGAGTCTGATGTTAGAAATATTTATTTGAATTATGGATATTCATTACTTTTAAGTTTGGTTAGCAAAGAAATTGCTTCTTTTGGCTATCTAAATGCCTTTGGAATTCATCATATTGGAACTACCAATCATTATAATTTGGCTTGTGATTTTGTCGAACCTTTAAGGCCGTTTGTGGACATTATGTTGGTTAGAAATGAATTAACTCCAGATAATTTTAAAAGACAATTTATGAATATGCTGACTAGTGAAGTTAGAATCGATGATAAAAACATGCTATTAAATAATGCAGTTAGAGATTATGTTTTAAGTATCCTTACAGCATTGAAAACAGAAGATCCTAATTTAATTTTACAAATTACATTTAAAGATGGGACTATATAGATATATGAGATCAATATTAATGTTTGATCTTCCTGTTTTAACAGCTACTGATAGAAAGAACTATAGGCAGTTTGTAAAGTTCTTAAAGCAATCTGGATTTATTATGTTTCAAGAATCAGTGTATATAAAGCTGTCAATAAATGAATCTAACGTTAAAGCTATGGAAAAAGTAATGAAAAATCATCTTCCACCTAAAGGATTTGTTACTATGCTTACTGTTACGGAAAAACAATTTCAAAGTATGAGTTTCTTGGTTGGAGAATTTAAAACTGACGTCATATGCACAGATGAAAAGGTTATTGAATTATGATTGTTATAAGAAGCAAAGATTTTGATCAGGAATTGAACCTTGATTCAAATAAGTTTTATTCTTTAGTTATAGAGAATGTTAGTTTTTATAGGACCTTCTATATCGGATTGAAAAATCAAATAGAAAACGGAGACGATTATCTTTTGTATGAAGATACAAATGATAAGAAAGGATCTATAGATAAAGATTGTTATCTTATAGAAAATCCTCTAAATGTTCAAATTGATGAGAAGAAGATTAATTTATTAGTACAAAAATCAATTGGTACTAAACAACCTCCAGAGATGAGAGAAAGTTATCAAGTGTTATTGAGCAAAATCAATGAATTTATTAATAGTATTAGTTACGATTACTATTTGCCTTTGATTTTTGATGATGGATTAACGTTAGTCAACTTTTTAAAAGCTATTAATTTAAGAATAGCTGATACAACTGATAATCCAGTTGATCAGTTAGTCTTTAAAATTAGAGAGCTATCTTATGTATTAGGTTTTAAAGTTTTTTTTATTATGAATTTATACGATTACTTCACTCCTAATGAGATAGAAAGTATCCATAAGGAATTGAATAGTCTTGAAATAAAGATGATCAATATTTCATCTCATAGAAACAAGTATAAAATCAACAATGAATTCATTGTTGATATCGATGAGGATTTGGCTGAAATTCATATTGGAGAAGATGAATAAAAAGAGTATAATTTTAGATGTATTAGCGGTGCTTTCTTCCCGGCCTTTTAAACGGGATTTGAGGTTTGAGGTTTGAGAGTATTGCTAAAACAAATACAA
>ULKX01024112.1_pt1 | contig 22805 bp, 9 predicted proteins | sample 1951271 | NCBI WGS metagenome assembly ULKX01 (sample SAMEA4835512, study PRJEB28245) | human gut metagenome | biome: gut microbiome; material: fecal sample | place: Denmark | collected 2008 | reverse complement strand
AGACACCTAAGTGGGGGAAGTGGACACCTTTCTCCGAAGAAAAACACTATTTTTGTACCATGCAATAATTTATTATTCACCTTCTTATTTTTTGGTTTTATGAAGACAAAAATAACCCTATTGCTAACCTTTATGCTATATGCATTAGGGATAGCCGCACAAGAAAACGGACCCAACTGGGGATATGTAGCCAATGAGTCTCATTCAGCTCATGTAGTGTATGTCGGTGTGGTTGACAGTAAAGGAAACCCTGTCAATCTGAATCTTGACACATACCTCGGAGCATTTATTGACGGTAAATGTCGCGGTCAAGTAGAATTGACACACAGTAATGACATTTATTATTTCCCTATCCGAATCGAAGGCACGGCTTCAGACAACGGCAAGGCAATTTCTTTCCGCATCAGGGAACCTTGGGGAACAGAGTATAAACTCAATGGTCCACAGTCTATCACCTATCAGAATGAGACAACGACAGGAACACTGTCCAGTCTCTTCAAATTGAATTTCGAAGCTCCTCGTTATTATAGTCTAACGCAAGAGTTTCTATCTGTAAAGGTAGGCGAGTCTCTGGATCTGACTCAATATGTCAAATTCACACCGGAGAACGCCAATATACCAATTATAAATTGGGACTTCTCCAACTCAAAACAATACTATGAGGTGAAAGATAACAAACTCATAGGAAAGGCACCAGTTAAGGGTGGCTACCTTGGACTTAACATGGTCAATGTCAAATACAATGGTAATGGTCAAGGTTGTTTCTTTGTCAATGTCATCCAGCCAGCCACCTCCATCACCCTTAAGGATGAATACAAGAATGGAATAACAGTGGAAATAGGTGATACTGCTGTCCTGAATACTGCATTGCGTACGTGCTATACGGTGAATCCTGCTAATTGCAATGAGGAACTGAAATGGACAAGCAGTGACCCGAAGGCTCTGGTATCTACTATGGAAACAAATTCTCAGGGTATCCAGGAAGAAAAGTTCACGCCAAGGAAGCCAGGTGTCTTCACCATGACTCTCAAAGGTGAGAAGGTAAGCATCCAACTGAAGGTTACCGTACACAAGAAAGTGACAGGCATCACTCAGACATTTGGTGACTTTATATATATAAATGTGGGAGAAAGCCTTAAGGATATTCTTCCATTGACATATAAGGTGATGCCAGAGGATGCTACAGACAAGAGCGTGATATGCAAGATAGATAATGGAAATAACAATAAGCCTGTGCTTGAAGAAAAGAATGGCGAAATCGTAGGTGTCAATTCTGGAATGGCATACATTATCGTAAAATCTAAAGACAATCCAAATTTAAGAGAAGTACATCTCGTAGTTTGCGTTAGACCTGAAGTTAAAACTTTGACATTCAAGAAGAATGAGTTATCATTCATTAAGCCAGAGAGCGATGGCGATAAAGCTGATTATTTCGATGAAGTACAGGCAAATATCGTATTCTCTCCTAACTGGCCAGTGTGGCCTGGAGATAAAGAGACAGAATTCTCTATTAAGTCTGATAATCAGGATGTCTTAGACTTGAATTATAATTTCTATGAGCCTAATGAGAGGGCACTCCCAGTTCAACTTGGTACGGCAAATGTCAATGTAAATTATAGTGCGCCGCATACCATTATCCAGGATGGAGTCCTCAAAAATATCACGAACCCTCTCTCTGGTTCATTCAAGGTGAATGTGGTGCAAGGTCTCCAGAGATTTACTATAGAAGATGTAAGAACTGGTCTCGGCAAACCTGTTGAGGTGAAGCTCGTTCCAGAGCCAAGCACTGCAAAGATAGACCCAAGCCTTATCAATGTCACTGTAGGATGGAATCCACAGTATTCTGACCAGCCGGGCGATAGATGGGAGATCGCTACCATAGCTTCTGCAAGCGAAGACAACCTCACCTGGTCTCTCAATCCATTGGCTTTAGGACATGGCACCATCTATGTATCCTATGGAAATAATGAATATATGGGACAAGGTGAGTTTACCATCGGTCAGTCTTATATCCAGAAGGAAGGATGGAAGTGGAGCACATTCCTCAATACGCTCGAAAGCGGCACGATGCAGACTGCGTTTGGAGATGCAGTGCAGGAAATCCGTAGTGAATACCAACTCATGTATAATGACCCGAAATATGGTTACTTCGGCGATCTTAATATGCTCTACTCAGAAGAGTGTTACAAGGTAAGAATCAAGGATGGAAAATCTGTAGATTTCATCGTGGATGTGACTTCCGTCAATAATGGTGGTGGCGAAAAGGAATATCATCCAAAGTGGAACTGGATACCATATAAAAGCCAGTTGGCTCTCTCTCCTAATGAATACTTCCGTATGGATGACGGAGCATTCCGGAATGGCGACCGTATCGTCTCCAAGGATGAAGGCTTCGCTGAGTTCAATGACGGCAAGTGGGGTGGCACCCTTGCTGCAATGCGTCCAGGCGAAGGCTATATGTTCTACAATGCTTCCAATGAGACAAAGCTTGTCTCTTATAAAGGTGATGGACAATTCGAACAGCGTACAGCGAGCGCAGGAGCTAAGGCTGCATTCGTAAAGTCAAAGGTATGGACTTACAACAGCGCACCTTTCGCTGACAACATGACCATAGTGGCCGACCTCGGCAGCAAGTATGCCACAAGCAATTACACCGTAGGCGCATTCGTGGATGGTGAATGTCGCGGAGAAGGCAGAATGGTGGATGGCAAGTGCTTTATCACTGTTCATGCTGACAAGGATGAGGTTATCTCATTCCTCGTGCACGATGATATGACCGACGAGGTACGCACAGTCAATGAGCGCCTTGCCTTCTCAGAAATGGCAGGTTCTGTCAAGCATCCAGTAAGAATGTCATTGGGCGCCACAACGTCTATCGATGAGGCTACCATCGACCGTTCTGCTATTGCAATAATCAACGGACAGATCTCTATCCAGGGTCTTGACGTGGCTTCAATCCTTGTGGTCAACCCTGCCGGAGCAGTGGTATTGCGCAATCAGACCAATATCAGCCACCTGCCATCAGGTGCATACATAGTGAAGGTAAGGACCACTGACGGCAAGACCATCACCAAGAAGATTACGAAATAGTAACATAACGTATTTATGGGAGGTTGGGGCAGACTCTTTGGCTCAGCCTCCCTATAAATCCCTTCCTCTGTTTTTATCTCCAGTTCACGGTTGAGCCCCTTCGGACTATCAGCCATTTATTAACAAACTCAAAGAAGCGAAGCGATGAAAAGCCCCCTACATATAACCCTCATCACGACTCTGGCAGCCCTCTGCTTGTGTAATGAAGCGGCTAAGGCACAGACCATATCGGAGATTGCAAAGAGCGATCCCCTGATCATAACAGGCTCAGTAGGAACGCGTAACACCTACTTCCACTCATCGGCAGGCAATAGCTACGCTTCTCCTATGAGTAATATGTTCTACCTGAACCTCAATGTGAGTCTCTATGGATTCAACATGCCGTTCTCGTTCTACTATTCCAACAATAATCTGGATTTCAATTATCCACACATCAACTTCAAGATTAATCCGCAATACAAGAACTGGCGCGGATACATCGGACGTACATCCCTCAATTTCAGCCCCTACATCATGAATATGTCATTCAATGGAGTAGGACTGGAATATCGTGGACGTCAGTTTCATACCAGTATCTTCTACGGCATTTTCCGTAATGCCATCAATGATAATCCCGACGACCCAGCACCGCGTAATCCGCAATATCAGCGAGTAGGGTGGGGATTTAATGTGGGCTACAACACTACTCGTGGAGCAATAGACCTCTATATGCTACGTGCATACGACCGTCTCAACACTATCGATGCAACTTGAAGAGAGCGCATTGCACCGCAGGAGAACCTCTCCTTCGGACTCAAAGGTAGCTATTCCTTCAAGCGCTATTTCTCTTTTGCCACCAATATCGCCATGTCGGCATTCTCTACCGACAGAAGAGCAGAAAAAGTGACTACTGACGAGACAAAGCGCTTCGACAAGATATTCGACACACGCTACACCTCTTTAGCACGATTTGCAGGAGATGTAAGCCTCAATTTTAATTCCCAGATATTCAATACTTCTGTGTTCTACCGCATGGTGCAACCAGACTATATGACCCTCGGAACTAATTATTTAGCAAACAATTACCACAGCATAGGCGTGACAATGGGCACATATCTCTTTAAGAATATTTCCCTTTCAGCCACATTCTCAGGACAAGAAGACAATCTGACCAACCGTCAGATTTACACCACTCGTGGATATGTCTATTCTACCAATGCTTCTGCACGCATCGGAGAGCATATCAATATGGCAGCATCCTACAGTGGTTACCTCACCACACAAGGCGATGGCACAGAGCGCGTCAATGATACCACAAAGGTAAAGCGCATTATGCACTCTGTAACATTCACACCATCATATACCACAGAAAATGAAATCCTCGCACATACAGTTTCACTCTCTACGAGTTGGTCGCAGAATAAAGACCTCAATAAGTTCTCTACTGGAGCAGGAGACTATACATCCCTCGCTCTCGGTCTCACTTACGACCTCGGAGTAAAAGGTTGGGACATGGATTTCATCACTTCCCTCAGCCATCAGAACACTAAGGGCTCAGGAACAAGATACACCAGCGATGTGGCTTCATTCACCACGAGCAGGTCTTTCCTCAGCGAAAAGAACCTCAATCTCTCTGCTACAATCTCGCTTTGCTACAATGAAGTGGAGAAAATGTCGAAGAGCCTCTCGATGGGAATGGACTTCTCAGCAAGTTATACCATAAACAGTGAGCACATGTTCTCATTCACTGCAGGAATGTATAAATATGGTGACGTCAATCCGTCGAAGACTCACGACAACCTCAACGCCACCGATATTAGCCTCAGTTTCAATTATAACTATACGTTCACATTGCTCGAACTGAAGAAAAAGGCAGCGAAAGCGTCGAAAAAGAAATAACTCCGACCCTTTCCATCTATTATATATACTCTCATAGAAATCAAAACATTACATGATATGAAGACACTGCGATATTGCCTCACCACGCTATTGTTGCTCGTGAACACTCTCATGAGCATGGCGGCCGACGACATCATTGTCAACATCACACCCGTGCAGCCTGTGCTTCCACCGCAAATAGGACAGTACATCAGCAATCCGGGAGCCTACTTCAACGTGACTGTGACCAACACCACACCGAAGCAGGCATTTCTCTATTTCGGCATGACGCTCTCCAAACTGCCTAATACCACCGATCCGATGGTATATGTGCCAGGCAATCGCATGCCTAAAACACCGACTGTGGCTCTCGCTGCCAATGAGACAAGACTTCTGAATCTCACAGAGATGCGTCAGATGTTTAATCACCTTGCTGCGTCCGACATCATCACTCAGTATGATTATTCCAGTGGATTCGCCAGCGGTCAGTTCGGACTATTGGAGGAAGGCGAGTACCGTATTCAGCTCAATGTATATAAATGGAGCGTAGAGGGCAATACGGACATACTGCTCACCGGTGTGAATGCCGTTACCACTAATGGCAAAAACTCATGCCAGTTTACGGTGCGCTATAAGGTCGATGCACCTAAATTTGTCAATCCGATACGCCCTATGGGTGTGTTGCTTGATGCATTAAATAATGTGGCTGAGCTCAATCCATTAAACCCTATGTTTGCATGGACAGAGACTGTGCTGACTGGTGCCCGTCCGGTGTATTTCTATTACGACTTCAAAGTGGTGGAAGTAGGCCCTGGACAGGACCCGGAAGATGCGTGGACTCATGAGACACACGTGCTCTATAAGAAGGAGAACCTCACCTCTGCCACTGCTGTCATTCCGCAGAATGTCATCAGAATGATGGACAAGAACTGCACCTATGCCGCACGTGTTACGGCTAAACAGCGTAACCAAGTGGGCATGAATAATATGGGATTCACTCTCGTCGCAAATGAAGGACGCAGTGATCTCATGATTTTCAAACTCAAATCTGATAAGAATACCGCTGATGATACATCGAAAGATACTGGCGGAAAGGATAAGGATACTGGCGAAAAAGATAATGATTCCAAGGACAAGGATCCAAAAGGTGACCTGGAGCTGAAGTTCGGCTTCGGGTCAAAGGAGGGAACCTTGACTGACTCGATATATAATTTCTGTAACCCGGAAATCCTCTCGCCTTCATTCAATTCCGAAGCTGGCGCTCGCAAGATATTTGTCAACAATGACATCCTTGTAGAGTGGAAAAGAGCAAGATATGTCGGCGGTATTGGTACACGTCAGGACAGCGTAAAGCTATCTTATGACGTGCAAATCTTCCGTGGAGACCCTGCATTGAGCAATGAAGAGAACTTCAAGGGCGAGCCTATTTACAGCCGCACTACAGAGGAACTGAAAGATAGCATCCCTTGGGAGACAATCAATGGCGACGTAAATATCGGTGATTACCTCATCCTGCGCGTTAAGCCAACGTCAACTAACACGCAATCAGTGGCTTTCGTCAATGATACTATCAACGTGGTGGATTTCGCTCTCAGCGACCGCATCAGTCAGAAGTTCTTCCAGTGCTCTGCTCAGATTTCCATCGACAATACCATTCCTACCAAAAAGTCGGCTTCCGATTTCAAAGGAAAGGTAGTGGGCATAGGTCAATACCAGCTCAAGATAGATGAAATCTCCAAGTCAAAGCAGGGCTTCAAGGGTCGAGGCAGAGTGGAATGGCGTCCATTGGGCTTGAAGGTGATGATTGCAGTGGAGTTTGATTCCCTCTGCATCAATACCGATGACATCGTCTATAGCGGAATGGTACGCGGACGAAAGGATGATAATTACTATAGTCACAATGGTGAACAGGTCGATAGACTGTTCTCAGAATGGGGATTGGACAATCTCATCGGCGACACCAGACTGCCGTTTGCAGACAAACTTCAGAAAGAGGCTTCACAGCGAGGACGTGAGTTTGCCAAGAGTATGGGTATCGGAAACTATTACAAATGGTATCACGATGCCAAGGACTTCCTCAGTGAGGGCAAGCTCGACAATCTCTGCCTGCCTATCAAGTTGCCTGAGAAGATAGGTAAAGTGCCGGTGGATCTGCAGATTGTCAATGTGACATTTGCTCCTACATGGGCGTCAATGGACCTCATGGGCACCTTTATGCTCCCTAACAGCAGCCACATCAAGAATGAGGTTCTCGTGCTCGGAGCACCGCATCTCTGCATCAGTCCGGAGAGATTACTGCCAGAAGGCGGCGCTATATGCCTGCTTTCAGACTTCACTCTCACCGAGCAGGACTCACAGTTTGATTTCACGTTCAAGTCACCTTCCGACATTACCGTCACTAACAACGGTAAGGCACCGGACGATGGCTGTTACATCAGTTGGGCTAACGACACTCTTTCCGCATTTATGCTTGATGTGGAGATGACAGTTCCTAATCTCAAGAAGGTGGATAGCAATGGAAAAGTCACCGAAGAATTGCCTAAGGTATATGTGAAATGGGGCGTACGCGACTGGAATGACTGGACTGCAAAGGTCGCAATGGATAATTTTGAGGCTGACGATCTGCCAGGTTGGACTTTCATACCGGGCAAGATGGTCTATGACCACTCATCCACTAAGAATGATGAAATCATGGGTAAGTTCCCAGCTACCTATGACAAGTCAAAGTCGCTTACTGCCAATAAGATGGAATCATGGCAGGGACTATATATCAGTGAGGTGGGAGTGCAGTTTCCTAAGTCGCTCACATTCGGCAGTGCAGACTCCGAAAAGCGCACTTCTGCCAGCATCAAGAATATGTTCTTCGATAAGAGCGGTGTCACCCTGTCGGGCGGTATCGACAATGCTTTCGATGCAGTGACAGGAAAGTTTGGCGGATGGGCTTTCTCCATCGACAAGGTGTCAATGGATATAGTTCAGAGCACATTCAATGGCTGTTACTTCACCGGAGGTATCGGTGTGCCATTGTTAGGAGGAAAAGACAATGACGGCAAGAACATCGATTACCGATGCGACATATATAATCAGAAGACACTCAAGGGCAGCAAGAACAAGAATGGCTACACCTATGTATTCAAAGTGGAGCCAAAGACTGATGAATTAGCTCTCGACTTCTTCCTTGCTGAAGCAAAGATAGATAAATCACAGACCTACTTCCTGCTCGAAGCGGAAGATCAGGACGATGGCAAGACGCAGACCCACGTGGAGATGTGTCTCGGCGGAGTGATGGAGATACAAGGCCCTACTAAGATTTCGCCTTATCTGCCTGATATCCACTTTGTAGGTATGCGCATTGCCAACTTCCCATTCGCACCGAAAGGACGTGAAGCGTGGAAGTCTGCCATTGCCAGCATAGAGAGCAAACGCCAGAAGGCACAGGAAGTGGCTGACTCTAAGATAACATTCTGCGAGAAGAAGGAGATGGAACTGGGTAAGGAATGCTATTTCAATGCCGGTCAGTGGTCGCTCTCTTCTATGCAGAAGAAGCTTGGTCCGTTTAAGTTTACTCTTGCCGACTATGAATTCCGCAGTGATTTGGCGGCAAAGAGCGTATCATTGTATCTCAAGGGTCAGGTATCTATCGTCGATGGTGTCTTTGATGCCAGTGCAGGAATCACCATCAGTGCCGGTGTGGATATCGAGAATCTCGACCTTTCATATAAGGGTTGGAACCTTGACGAGCTGTCAATAGGAGCTAACTTCGGCGTGGTGAAGCTCAATGGACGATTTGACATCAGAACTGAAGGCGAGGACGAAGGTCTTGGTGGCGCACTCGAAGTGACCATGCCGGGTGACCTCTTCAAGGTGACTGTGGATGGAGGATGCTTCGAGCACGATGAAGGAGTGAAAAATCCGAAGCCGAGCGAGAAATACACTTGGGGCTATTTCTATGGCGAACTCAACTCAAAGGCTGGCATCGGCATGGATCCCGTGAAGATTACAGGCATCAAGTTCGGTCTGTTCTTCAACTGTTCACGTGGTGGCAGCAAGGATGGCAAGGTGGATTTGTCTGACACTAAGAATGCCGCAGTGCCTAAATATGGCATCACAGGTATCATTGCAGGTCTCAATATCTCTGCCATCTCGGAGGAAACACTCTCTGGTAAGTTTGACATGACCGTGATCTATCAGAAGGGTGAAGAAGGAAAGTCAGGCTATCTCTCTACATTCATGCTCAACGGAAACGTCGAGGGCGCAGGAGGTCTGGTGAACACCAAGGCAAGCATTGTCTATCAATGTGATGACGTGGACAAATACTTCCAGCTCAATGTGACATTCGAGACAGGCGGAACAAAGCTCGACAAGCTCACTGAAGGTCTCGACAAGCTCACTAAGAAGATGCAGGAACTCAACAATCAGTTTGATGGTTTCGAGAAGAATCTCAAAGCTTCCTTGCCAGGTCTTAATGGAAATACGGACAACAAGACCGAGAGCGGGAATAAACCTGCCGTGAAGGATGCTGATACTGAGAAGCCTAAGGGTGCTGTGAAAGCTATGGAGTCTTCGATCACATTCGACTTCAGGATTACGTTCCGGGCAGACAAGAAGGATTTGCCAAAGCCTAAGTGGCATGTATATATAGGTGAACCGGACTACAAAAAGCGTTGTAAGATAACGTTCATCGACTTTGATGCCAAGATTGTTACAGTGAAGGTGGGCGCTAATGCTTACATCTGCCTTGGCAACGAACTGCCTAATAATGGTCAGCTCCCTCCTTTGCCTACAGAGATTAGCGAGTTCCTCAATGGCGGAAGCAAGGGCGGTGTGGAGTCTGCCTCTGCTGGCGATGCTGACAGAGCACGTCAGGGCAGTGTGAAAGATATTATGGGCACAGTGGATGGTGGCGTGATGCTTGGCGCACAGGTATATGGATTTATCAAGTTCGACCTCGGACTCATCTTTGCCGACATGGGAGTGCAGGCAGGCTTCGACCTTTCTTTGCGCCATCTCAAGGGCGGATGGTGTACTAACCTCAATCATGGTAGGGGCGCAAAGCCTGGCCATAATGGTTGGTATGCTGAGGGACAGATGTATGCTTACCTCTATGCAGTGCTCAAACTGCGCATACGTCTCGGATTCTATAATACAGACTGGAAGATGCTGGATGCTGGTATCGGTGGTATGTTTAAGTGTGGTCTGCCTAATCCAAACTACGCTGTGGGCAAGGCTCGCATCAAACTGAAGATGTTTGGCGGACTGGTGAAGATAGACCGTAAATTCAGTTTCGAGTGTGGCGAAGTCTGCCAGATGTTCTATGGCAATCCTCTCGACAACTTCATGCTGTGGAGCGAGATGAGCATCGGATCGGAGCGACGTCGCGAGGGATGGAATTATAATGATCGCATCTCGCCAGAGCTGGGCAAGCGCCCTACTATCAAGAGCAATGCTAACCTCAATCAGCATTATCGCCTTCTCGATGAGAATGAGCGTGCACGCTTAGAGAATGATGGTATCTCTGCTGATGATATCTCTGCTTTGGCATCTCGCACATTCATCTTCCGTAATTCCAATAAGAAAAATGGCAAGTATGTAGCTTACCTATATTCATACACCGACTCTGCTTCTGCATACAGAGATTCTCTGCATGTCAATGTGCAGTTGGAGAAGACCGTAGAATTCTATCGTGGCGATGAGACTGCTTCACAGCATCTTCTCGACATCCGCCGATTGAAGCCAAACCGCTTCTACGTTCTCAAGGTGGAAGGATGCGCTAAGCAGATAGAGGCAGGTAAGGAGGTAGATCCTTATACTGTGGAAACTAATAAGGACGGCGAAGTGACAGGTGCTAAACATAAGGCATGGTCACAGACCAAGTATTACTACTTCCGCACCTCGGGCGAGGCAAGTGATAAGTTTGACCCTACGGATGAGAATTTCAATCTGAATGACTATGTAGCTTTGGCTTATCCGTCATATCATAATAAGTTGCAAATCTCAGACAAGGACCTACAGAATGATAGTAAGTACGCTGAGAATGGACGCATCAAGGCGCATATCATCGATATGGTATATCCTAATATAGCTCTGACAAGAGAGTTCAAGAAGAAGAATCCTTCCGACAAGCTGGTATGGAATCAGTATGTATGTGACGAAGAGGAAAGAACCCGTACTTACCGTCACGGTCGTGTGGGAAGGGGGGCGACGGTCAAAGAGAAGGTGAATGTTCGCAAACTATACCGCTCTGAGGACGCTGTAATCAAGAATATGACATTCACTTATCCAGGAGCGGAAACCAGCGTAAGGACAAGTAATATCATCACTTCCAAGCCTCTCGGAATAGGATATAAAGAGAATGGAAAGTGGATAGCTGACCTTAGTCTCGACTATATCACTACCAGAACCATGACCAGAACTGAGGAAGTGGAGAAGGAGAAGGTTACGAATACTCCATTTGCCCGCATAGTAATCAAGGCTAACGGAGGAACTATGCCTTCGGTATCAGTGCTTGCAATGTGGCGCAGTCAGACGAATGAGATACGTCAGATACTGAAGAAGGCTGGCGCTAAGGGCGTATATAATCCTACCGCATCAGGCAGTGGTGGTCTTCGTAACAATGACCCTGTGGGCAGTAAGACTGCTGGTAAGGGTAATAAGCAGACTACTGGTAGTGGCAGTACGCAAACTCTTGGCAAATCGAAGGTAGTCAATACTGGTTCGAATATGAGTTCTCCATCGTCTGCGTCTAACATCCTTAAAAGATGGAAGACCAATGGACTCACCGATAATGAGGTGGATAAGCTCTTGACCGGACTGGAAAATAATACAAATATGTATAACACCAGCACTTGCACCGTGACAGAGGATGTGCCTTACGAGGTGAGCGATACTATCAATCTGCTCTACTTGCCTCTCTCTTGTAGCGAATCTACATGGTATGGAGGTCTCGACAACAGAGCGATTGGCGCCATTTATCAGTATGAAGAGCCGTTTGCCACATGGAAGTTTGTAGATTTTGAACGACAAATGCTTGAGAAGTATCGCACTATGAGATATACCGACGCTTCGGTAGGTATGGCAAAGGATGGTAAAGGCAGATACTTGGTGGAGACGGATCCATTGCTCTATCTCAGTTGGATAAGCAACTATGCTTTCGTAGGAGGATGGAAAGCCCAGCTGAAGAAGTATAACATCGGAGTCACCACCACAGAGTCATTGCTCGCTACAGGTAGCGGTGGTTACTATGGTGGCAGATATGGTCAGGCAAGCGAAGACCGTGTAGTCAATGGTCCGAAGGATATCTTCAAGGTATTCTTCTACAATCCAGATACCTACTATTTCCCAGTTCGTGAGTTGGATAATGTAGAGGATAATGTCGCACTGCTGACAAACGATCGTATGTTTGCTATAAATCCTAGGGACTGTACAAGTAAAGAAAGATACAGTCTGCTGGTGGCAGAGGCTGCAAGAAATATCAGTAATTTGTATGGTCTCGCTTCAAGAGTTAGTAGCCAACTTACCGATAAGATGCAAGAGGCAAACAAACAGTTTAGCAGATATAAGACAGAAAAGGGCAAGCTGAAGAAATTCGTCTCTGAATATCTGAATGAGCGCAACGGACTCTATATAAGTTTCTTGTTATCAGAAGGAAATATGGTAAATCAAAGCTCTACAACGTCATTCAGTCAACATGGTAATTACTGTAAGGCTTACGTACCTTATTATCAGATGGCTCTCACTACGCCTTTGCTTGATCCTGAAGACATATTCGAGTTTGAAGGACAGAATAAAATTAGTAAAGGAAGATTTAAGCCAGAGACCCAGCAACTGGTTTGGAACAAACTTGCTAACGAGGATGCTCCAGGCTTCATCAAATTCAATCAGGGTTTAGGCATAAATCAACTGAAGAACATCAAGGTGCAGGCATATCGTGTAAATGGTTACGACCTTAACAGTGGTGAGTATTCAGTCAATCCAGAGCTCTATGATGTCAGAGATGAAAATCTCGGAGCATTTACCGCCCCGGTAATCAATATCGTTTTGGCTGACGTGGATGATAGAAATGCCAATGGATTTGAGCCAAGGAAGGTGAGCGAAATCAATAACTTCCCTGTCGAAGGTCAACCTGATTCACCAAGACCTGTCATCGTCGGTGGTGGCAAGAAAAATACCTCTGATCCTCCTAAAGGTACTTCTTCTAAGAGTTCTACAGACTTGAAGATGAACAACACCAAGCCTGTCAGTCAAGTTAGAAAAGATATGGAGATGGAGAAGTTCATACAAGATCTCGAGAATGGTAACATTCGTATTGAAGTGGGCAATGGCAACAGTTCGAAGAAGGAGGCAAACTCCACTCCGGAACTTCCATCTACGCTGATTAAGGTCGGAACCATCACCGACAATGATATCAAGAAGGCTGAGACGGAAAGGCGGACACGCGTTACCGGTCCTATCAATACTGAGATATCAAAGGCTGACACCACTTCCACCTCTGGTTCATCGTCATCGATGAAGAAGTCTGACTCCATATCTTCTCCAAGGTCAATAGGATCCGGAGCACAGAAGTCATCGACTGCTATCACCCAGCAGAAGAAGTCAACGACCGAGATCAACACTGCAACCCAGCAGAGGAAGTCAACGACCAACACTGCAACCCAGCAGAAAAGGTCAACGACCAAATCTGCAACCTGGAAGAGCTCTGTCCCGACAACGTCGTCCTCTTCTTCCCGATCGAAGAAGAGCGCGGCGACCGTCAGAAAAAGGCGTTGACGGCAAGGTCTCGAACAGTAATAGCGTAACTCTCATTTGTAAATCATAAAAACATCATAATATGAAAAGAAACAAGGTCATAGCTACACTCTTAGCATCGCTCTTCATAGCGGTGTCTGCATCGGCAATTCTCGCACCGAGTAGATCTTCCACGGCAACGGCTAACGTGGCTTTTCCTCAGTATGGCAATGAGGCGGTGCAACAGTCCGACTCTGTCATCGGCGAGGAAGTGATGGCGCGCCCTGCCGCCATCAATATGCTTGCACGAAGCTACGGCGACAGCATCGTATTGAGATGGGCACCAGAAGACTACGTCACATGGAACTACCTCAACCACGTAGGCTACAACCTCTATCGTATCTACACCGATAAGAGTGGCGTGCTCCACGACGACCTCATAGCAGAAGGTATTCGTCCGCTTTCGCTCGAACAACTGCGTGCTCGATACCCAGAAAGCGACTCGCTGGCATTCGTGGCTGTAGGAATGATTTATGGAGAGGGAGGCGTTAAGCCTAACCAGACACGTGAACGCTACGGAGAGATGGGCGCAATGCTGGAAATATACGAAGATCAGCAGACGCAGTATGCGTTCGCTGAAATGGTGGCAGAATGGCGTCCCGACGTGGCTCAAGCCATCGGATTGAGATATGTCGATCGCGATGTCAAGCAGGGATTGCATTATCAGTATATCCTTCAGCCTGCTAAGCGCGACTCTTTGGGCAGACTGCCTATCGCTCCTGGTAGCATAAATCTGGAATGTACTAAGTATAAGCCAGTAGATTATGCCCCTACCTATACTGACACCGTCAGCACGGGTCTCTCGCTTGTGCTGAAATGGAAGGATAATGTCAACTCTACATTCGAGATAGAGCGACGCCTCGAAGGAGAGAAAGAATGGAAGCGCATCACTGTACGTCCGTATGCCTCTGCTCTCGACCTCGGTTTCGATAAAGAGGAACTCAATCGCTATTCCGACGTAGTGGACAAGCCTGGAGTGTATGAATACCGCGTGTTGGCTTATGATGCCTTCGGTGATTTGCTCGTCAGTTCCACCACCCATAAGGTGAGAGTGGGAGATGTGGATGCTCCGACACCGCCTAACATACGCCAGATCCTCATCACCCGTGAAGGAGACCCTGACTCTACCCAGGTGATTACCGCTCATGTGGAGATAGAAAAATCCGAAATAGAGGACGACTGCATAGGATTTATGCCTCTCTATTATAATGAGCGTTATACTGGTAAGCAGTGGAAGAGTATCTCCGAAACGATGTTCTCTCCTACCGACACCGTGCTTTCCATTGATGTCAGCCGCCTTTCCACCGGTATGCTCACCATTGCCGCTGTCGATACGGCAGGCAATATGGGATATTCCATGCCGGTACAGCTTCGCATCGAGGACAAGAAAGCACCAGAACCTCCGCTCAATTTCAAGGCAGAAGTGGAGGAGAATGGCAGAATACATCTCTCATGGTCGCCTGCTCCTGAGGATCGTGGCGACATAGCATTCTATGAAGTGGCTGTGGCAAATGACACCACTCATCAGTTTGTCATCATCTCACCGCAACAGATGCGCGACACCACCTTCACCGACTCCGTGGCAGTGGATGTCAATCAGAAGTATATCTATTACCGAGTGCGTGCCACCGACTATGCTTCCAACATCGGACAATATACCAAGATTCTGCAAGTGGAGCGTCCTCACCTCCTTCCTCCTACTCCTGCCCACCTCGACACTCTCGTGGTGGATAAAGAAGGCGTACACATCTGCTGGATAGCTGGCGCTGATAAGGCTACTATCATCCATAATGTGTTCCGCCGTCTGGAGAATCAGCCTGACTGGGAACTCATAGCTTCGCTCAATGCCGACTCCGTAGCGGCTGATAATTACCGCATTCGCATAGATGATAATCCGCCATTCAATAACAAGCGTCGCTATGAATACGTGGTGGAGTCATTCAATTCCACAGGTATCAGTTCCGGACCAAGTCTCGTGGTTTCAGTGCTGAATAATCGCAACACTGACATCGACGTAACGCTCAATCTCGCAGGACGATATGATGAAGATGCTCAGCGCACACGACTCGCCTGGGACGTAGAAGGCACACAGCCTGACGGTGAACGCTATTGGGGAATATATGTTCGTAAGCCAGGCAAGGATAGTTTTGAATATCTCATCTCTGAAGATATCTCCGAACTATTGCATAGCAATCGCGTCCTCTCTCCTGGTGAGACAGCCGAATTCTATGTGAAACTGCTCTATTCCGATGGAAGAACCAGTAAGCCGTCGAACATAGTCAAGGTCACCGCACCTAAGAAACAGTAAGTATTATCCATATTTCCATAACCCCCTCACTCACATTCTGTCGATATGAAGCTACACAACATCAATACGTCATCACTCCGCATGGCAATCCGTGCGGTGTGCCTCGCACTCACAGTTACAGCCCTGTGGTCGTGCGGTGATTTCTACACCTATGAGGAAGACGAACTTCAGGAAAAGCCCACTATGACGCTGTATCGCGATACCATCGACATCATGGCGGGAGACTCATGCCGCCTCATTGCATTCATCATGCCGGTGAATGTCGGAAACGTCGGAGTGGAGTGGTACAGTTACGATGATTCCATTGCTACAGTCAGTGGCGACTCCCTCGTGGCTGTCAAGGCTGGGGTATGCAAGGTGGTGGCAAGGTCGGCTGTAGATGAGTCAGTGGCTGACACATGCCTCGTAAGGGTCATGAAGCCTTGGAAAGGTGTGCTGCAGGGCGAATATATGAACGAGACAGTGGTATATGCTGATATCAATGTCCACGGACGGCAACCAAGCGAAACGCTACTCGTCGGGGCTTTCGTAGGCAATGAACTGCGTGCCACTCCTAAACTCATGGAGTGGAACGGACATCAGTATTACGTATTCCGAATCTCTGGTCGCCGCGATGTAGTGCTCGGCGAGACGATAGAATTCCGTGCCTTCGACCGGCAAAAATATCAGCTTGAGCGCTTCAGTTACCAAGTCACGTTTGATGGGCAAAGCCACGGCACACTGTCCAATCTCGTCAGTTTGGTAATAGAATAAACTTTGGTTGTTGGTTGTCGGGTGACGCCACATTTCTTCCCCCCCCCTGTGTTGCCCGCGTTACCGGGCAATGTTCCCTAAAAACATAAAAAAACTCCTCATTATGAAAAGACTATATTACATCCTAATCATGATAACAGTGGGTATGTTTGCATCCTGCTCTCTCTCCTTCGACTCATTCATCGACGAAGAGGATGCAGACCTTGCAAATAATGGTGACGGTTTCACCGCACCGCGCCACATAAAGAACGAGACAGGCACTGCCACCTACCAGTTTCATGAAAACGTGGTATGGCTCAATCATGACGACTACAATGGCTATCTCATTGAGATCAAAGACTCCCTCATTTCTTTCGCTGGCACAATGCCAGTGGAATTACTCCCTAATCCGGGCGACGTGGTCTATCATGCCGCTGATGATAGGTTTGGCGGAATAGCCATAGAGACAGAGCGCGTGTTCAAGGATGGCGACCGCTTCAAGTGTATCGGCAATAATGTCGATGGCACCCGTGTGTTCAAGGTGCTGAAGATTGACATGAAAAGCAATTATCAGGAAAATGATGACACCCCGTCTGACATCACGAGAGCCACAGATATGAAAAAGACTTTCCGCGACACCACCTATACAAAAGAAAGCAAGATAACCCAGACAAGTACCGTCGGACACTTCAGCCCGATAAAATATACAGGAATATTCGAATGGGAGAGAATGTGGTCGCAACGCGTGAAGCAAACTTTCGACATCCACTTTGACAGCGACAAGGATGAATTTCGCTTAGGACTCGATTCTTATGTCAAGACCACATTTACGCAAACCGTCTCTGCCAATGGCACCGTAGAAATCAGATGGGTAGGACCTTTTTCTATCGAATCGCCATCGATGATCTCTGTTCCTACTATTCCAATCCCAATTATTCCTAAGATAGTTACAGTGGAATTGGCATACCAGTACGAGACGAAAGATGGATATGCCAATTATAAGGAGACCTCCACTGATACAAATGAGTCATGGTATGGATTTGAAATCGGCGTTGAGCCTGGAGCCATCATGCCTTATTTCAAAGAAAGAGACAATAGAACCAAGACCACGTCCAAATACGAAACCAGTGGATATAAAGACCTTGATGAGAGCAGGCATACTTTCTCCGTGAAAGTAGTGGGATTGTCGATTCCTGGATTCTCCGTTTTTGAGAAAGGCGTGGGCATCTCATATATCAACAGAAAGAATTACGACAATAATCTCGGTTGCTACCTTCGCGACCCGAGTCCAACTGATAAGATCAGTCTGCCTCTGCCTTTCTATCAGTCTGTCTATGGCAATGATCGTACCGAATATATCCATGCTCTCGACATCTTCCTGGCTCAAAACAGAGGTGGCGTAACTACCAAGCTCGATTATCTGGGCGTCAACAAGAATGTGCCTACTGTCGTGAAGCTACTTCCTTTCGGAGACATCTTCGGCGATGCACATTTCAAAGAGATTACTCTAAGCCAGAAGAATGATTATCAGATTCCTGTGATAAAGAATTTCTCTTTAGGGGCGGTTAGTTCGGATTCTCCTGACAAGACCAGACTCAAGGGCTATGTGGAGTTTGATAAGGTAGGACGCACTGTGGAAAATCAGAATGAATTCACCGATCTCAGCCTTCTCATTTGTGAAAATAGTAATCTGGAAAGAATAATCGCACTCGACACCAAGGGCGCAAAACTGCAAAAGAACAAGAAATACGAAATCGATGCCACTATTGACATGTTAGCTGATGACCAAAATTGGACTGCAGCAATAGTAGTTACCGAACCTAATGAGAAGAGAATTTATAAGCTCGAAGAGCTTCCTATCTACAAACCAGAAGAATGCTCAAGGATTACAGAGTTGTACCAGAATATAGGACGGGAGGATTATGATGGAAATTATGAATATGCTGTATGTGGTTTGTGGAATCATCTCGGCCCGAAAGATTACCATGTCGGTGGAGTTCGTCTGAAACTTTATGACGAAAGCAAATCTCTCGTGGCGGTGAAGTATTTCCGTTTTGATGAGAAAAAATACGCATCTAGCAATAGATTTGCCATTTTCTTCACGGCCAACCGCCCTGAGAAGTTCACCGCGGAACTGGCGCCAGGAGTCTATAATTCAAAGACTTCCACCAATGCAGACTTCGACAAGACCGTCAAAAAGCAATACATCAAGACCGTCACATTGCTTCCCGATTTCGGTGACGGCGATGAAGATTGGGATTTTATTGACGAGGTATTCAATATGGAAGACGAAGCTTTGTAAGGTTTAGTCGGTTCAGGTTGTGGGTTGTTGGTTAGATTATACTATACTACCAACAACCAACAACCGACAATCCCAATAACCCGCCACTGTGCCATAAGCTTCATTACTTATATGAGAGTTCAGATGACCTTAAAAAGGCTCAATTCTACGGGAGATAGAACATGAAACTTCAGCTAACTTTCAGATTGTAAGATTTCTGAATATGTCTATAAATACTATTATCATGGTACAAATATAGAACTATACTTCGTAATTACATTGAAATCGGATGGTACATTTACACATGAGCCAAGCAATGATCAAACGAGAAGTATTGTTGAGATGGAAACTCTTGTTGATGGTAAAGACTATCCATCTGGCGGTAAGTGGAAAGTAAAAGAAACGCCTGCAGGCAAAGCGGCTTTTCTTGATTTTGGCAGTAGTTGGGGAGAAGGTAGTATAACCCCAGACCAGAAAGTACTTGAAATAGATAACATGAATGGAGTCCGTTTGAAAGCTCAGCTATTGAAAGATTAAGCTATAAGTCCATGATCATTCATTTGTTCATGGACTTTTTTTGTTATAGAAACTTATGCCTAGAGTTTCTTTTCTTCTAACATAACTTTCCCTGATTATGCAAGTCTTGCAGGGATTATCTGCAATTTCGTAGGATATTCGCTGCTTTTTCCTTGTCGCTATCGAAGGTGAATATGCGATAGATATCTGTTGCATTCTGCAAATTTACTATGCGGGGAGCCATCATGCTGAGGACTTTCATCTTGCAGTCATCAAAGTTAGTCTTCTTTATCTTGTTGTATAGTTTTGAGAAAGAGGCATCGTCCAGACAATAATCATAGTTCATTCCGCCGTTAGGATAATAACCTCCGTCGTATGGGGAAAGTGATGGTTGCTGAGGCTGCTGGGGTTGCTGTGGTTGCTGACCATTCGGCTGCTGGCTGTTGGATTCTATGATTCTCGTGTTGTATTCTACCACTTTTCCAGATCTGTCGAAGAATACTGTGATGTACTTGGAGTCTCCAAACAGATTGGTGTTTTTGGCGTATTTCTGCCTTGACGTTCTGGATAATAGCTATAAATCAAGTAACCATTTCCATACAGGTATCACTTCTATTTTCTTGTCTTTTACAACAATCTCTTCTTCCAACTCGTAAGTTAGGATTATGAGACGCTTACAATCCAATACCTTGGAAAGTTTGATAAGAGCTGTAGATTCTCTTTCCCAAGTTTCTGTAGATTTTTTGGGATTGTAGCTTACTTGTATAGCCATTGCTGCATCAGGTATATAAAAATCTACTTCTATATTAGTATTTCTCTGATAACTTCTTTTTGTATCATAATCTCTTATTGTTTAATTGATTTTGCAAAAATACGACTATTTTGTTAAATCGACTAAACAATATGCATAATTTAACATAAAAGTCTCTTTATATCATTATAAAAATGTGTGTTCGACGGCACAGACCAGGCCTTCCGCGTGAAGACGTTAAGAGCCAGAGGAGGCATGGAGAATTTGGTAGTGGAGCGCGTACGTGCAAACGTGAAAGACTACGCATTCTACTGCGACATGCTGGGCAGTCTAAAATGGGGTGGCGAATTGGCGCGCCGGTATCCTAACAGCAAGAATGCTCCTGCCATCAACCGTTTTACACCTGATTTCAACACCATTAGTATCGACAATATCATCATAGAAAACTGCCGTCAACTGGTATTTGCTCTTGGGCTGCCTGAACGTCCATTGCGCAATGTTCTCTTCAGTGGTGTCAAAGCCAATTGCCAGCAGTTGATGAAGATGCGCGACGTGCAGGGCTTCGTCCTTAAAGATGCCTGCATCACAGCCATCGATCCGGCAGCAAACTTAGACGGTTGCAGTTCTATCATGATGCTGGATGTAGAAGTCAACGGGCAAAAGCCGCAGAATATCGCTTATTCCAGCAAGGATTCCACGCCTGTCATTATCCAATAATCACAAAAAAGCACCACGCATATAGCAATGTTAAAATGGTCTACTATCGCATTGAGAGTTGAAGAAACGAAAGCGGTTTCTATACCTACTATAGTTATAAAGGTAAGATACAATGCCTTGATGGTATTTGACGTTTGGTGCGAAAAGGGTCTATACGCCACTTTTCAACGTGGCATATAGACCTATTTTTTTTTATGGTGTTGCCACCTTCATCTCCATATCAACGCTTGGTTTGCACAAATTACTCATTGCATAAAGTGGAATTACATCTACATGACGAATGGCATCCTGGGATTCTTTGTCAATATACTCAAACTCTCCGAAATTCTCTAGGGATGTGCGAACAGCATGATGAAGAGCTTTCTTTCTCATGAATAGCCACAAACTCTGCATGCTACCTCGGGTAGTGGCTTTCACTTCTATCGGTAAAACCATACCATCCTTGGCTTCCAGATAATCAATCTCTGCATTGGTTCCTCTTGACAAATTCTGCCAATAATACATTTCTGCCTTCTGGAAACAGTCGTGGTTTTTGACGAGTTCCAAACCTGCGAACATTTCTGAAGCAGCACCTTTATTGACAAAATCAACATCCGAAGCTAAAAGTACATTGGCAGCAGGAGTGCCCAACATGGTTTGCATCAATCCCAAATCCAAGAAAAGATATTTCCTGTAGCTGTCATTCTCTTCAGCTCCAAGTGGAACACCATTTCCGTCACTATGGGTCACAGGCTTTATGAGTCCAGCTAGTGTCAATAAATGAAGTGCATCTTTGATGATTGAAGAATGAACATCATTGGCCACCTGCCTATAGACAAACTTACTGCCAGCCTGTAAAGCTACGGAACGCAATACCTTTCTCAATAAAGCTGGAGATACACGCGACTTGTACTTGGCAAAATCATCCTGATAGGTATCCAGAATATCATTATGAACATGAGCGCATTCCAGGTAACTGTCAGTCTCTATCCATTCTGTAACTGCGGCAGGCATACCACCCACTAGATAGAAAGTCTTCAACTGCTCCACCAGTTTATTATGAACAGCATCAGGAAGCGGAGATGAGGGCGAAGCCTGCTGCTTGTAACTTACCGTGGTATCCAGTCCCTGTGCCATGAGAAATTCATCAAAGGAAAATGGATACATGTAGAGTGAGCGTATTCTCCCAACCCCAAAGGAAGGCAGTTCCTCTAAGGTAAATTCCAACAAAGAGCCAGCAGCGATGACATGCAGTTCCGGATAATCCTCTTTGAAATAACGGAGCGACATGATTGCTTCCTGGCTAACTTGTATCTCGTCTATGAAGAGCAGTGTCTCACCAGGTATTACTGGAATGCCGGTAGTGGCACTTATACCTTCGCACGTTCTATGCACATCAATATCCTTTGAAAAGAGTCCTCTTATGGATGGCTGACTCTCCAGATTGATTTCTACAAAGTACTTGAATTCTTTACCCAAGTGGCGCACAGCAGAAGATTTTCCTACTTGTCTGGCTCCACGTATCAGCAGCGGCTTTCTTCTTTGAGAAGCCTTCCACTCCATGAGTTTTTTATCTATATTTCGCTTGTAATATGTCATTTTATGTAATTTATTGATTTTCAGTGCAAAGATACAACTTTTATCCAAAAGTCAAGGCAAACAACAGTTAATTTTGTCCAAAAGTCAAGGCTAAAACGATGGCTTTTTATCCAAAAGTCAAGGCAAACGCTGCTACAATGGGATAGATTTTGTTACCTAGTTGTCTTATACGTGAAAAAGTTGTCACCTTT
>ULKX01000538.1_pt1 | contig 23484 bp, 12 predicted proteins | sample 1951271 | NCBI WGS metagenome assembly ULKX01 (sample SAMEA4835512, study PRJEB28245) | human gut metagenome | biome: gut microbiome; material: fecal sample | place: Denmark | collected 2008 | reverse complement strand
AGTATTGCTAAAACAAATACAACACACACGACTACAGCAAGCAGACAGAAGAAATACTGACTTGACACGCTATTTTCATCCATTTTCATCGCTTTTTCGTTCCGATTAGAAAACTAAATAGATACAGCAAGTTGAAAGAATAGATTCGTCATTGTGTTATAATATAACTGCTTATGTAACCATCTGAAAATAACTCTTCTTATTTTTATAATCAGCGGGCTTTCAAAGCAAACACACGACCGAATATGGAAAACACAGCACTACCGGCAACGACCATCCGGCAATACAAATTCAACAAGGACGGAGCGGAAGAGCTCCTGAAAACAAACAAAGGCATCGACTGGCCCGTTGTCTATATTTTGGATGGTAAAGATGGGCAAAAGTCCGTTGCTTACGTAGGAGAGACCTCTAGCGCCTATAATCGAATGTTACAGCATCTGGACAATCCCGTAAGAAAGCCGATGATCAACGAATATGTCCTTTTCAATGACATATTCAACAAATCCGCCATTCTGGATATCGAGAACATGCTTATCGAACACATGCATGCAGATGGAAAATTCGAACTTTAAAACCTGAACAATGGCCAGTCGAAATCCCATAACTACTATCAACGTGGTCTTTATAAGGAATTGTTCAAAAGAATCTGGAAGCAGCTGAAGAAAGAAGGCTTGGCGGACAAAACGCTCCTACAAGTGGAAAACTCGAAGATTTTCAAATACTCTCCGTTCAAGCAGCTCACTGACGAACAGTATGACCTGGAAGTAAAGCTCCTTGATGATATCACCGAGACTTTGAAATCCGGGCAGAAGAGAAACATCATCGTGGAAGGTGGAGCTGGAACTGGGAAATCCATCCTCGCGGTCTCCCTTATCAAATACATAGCAGATGTTTGCACACAGAAAGTGGACTATAGTGACATCGAAAGTATCGAGGATTTCGAAAGCACCATAAGCTACATGCAGATGAATAAAGAGATAGCAAGCCTCCCTAAACCCAGTATCGCTTTCGTGGCTCCTATGACGGAATTCAGAAATACTGTGAAGTCCGTATTCAAGAACATACCATCCTTGAAAAACGTGGATGTCGTCAGTCCTGTCGATCTGACAAAGAAGAAGGAAGGATATGATATTGTTTTGGTAGACGAAGCCCATCACTTAGCAACCTATGGAAAGTCGACAAGCCATCTTTCCTTCAAGCAGGCGGATGACAGACTAGGGTTTACGGACTATGAGAATACCACTCAGCTCGACTGGATCAAGAAGCAAGCGAAACATGTCGCAATCTTTTTCTATGACCGAAAACAATCCACCTCTGGAGCAGATGTTCCGGAGAAGGATTTCCTTGCCATGAAGGATGAGAAAAAGAACAACTGGTATCCGATTAATCATCAGATTCGGCTTATTGCCGGAGAGGACTACATCTCCTATTGGTCGAAGCTATTGAGAAACGATACAAATGAAAACGCACCCGATTTTCGTTCTACAGGATATGATTTCAAGATATTCGACGACTGTGCCGAAATGATGGATGCGATAAAGGAAAAAGACAAGGAATACGACGGATTATGCCGTGTCGTCTCCGGCTATGGTTTCCCGTTCACCAAATCTATGCGAGATAAGAAAGGAATCCATTCCACCCAGGACTATGACTTCATGATTGACGGAAAGAAATACAGCTGGAACGGAATCAACGAAAACTTCGCAACCGATGAGAAATCCGTATCGCTTATCGGCTCGGTTTTCACCTGCCAGGGATATGATCTGAATTATGCAGGCGTCATCTTTTCAAACGATATCCGGTTCAACAAAGAAAAAGGCATCATCGAATGCGTTCCAAGTTCCTATTATGATAAGCATGGCAAAGTAGGGACGGATGTCAACAAAACAATTGAGGACATCATCAATTCCTATCTCGTTCTTCTGACCAGAGGAATGAAGGGAACATATATCTATTGCTGCGACAAGAACCTTTGCAATTACTTGAAAAATAGATTTTCAAAAGCATATCAAAAAAAGTCTTAACACATAATTTCATTGCTCATGTAAACATGTAAAGAAAATTAACCATATTTGATGTGATATAATAAATATATCTTTCGGAGGACAAAAAGGATGCTTGATGATTCTTTGCTTAAGAAAATTGGCAATGCCTTATCCTACCGATTCCTTATAGGCGATATCAATTTTAGCAATGAAGAAAAAGAAGCAATCCGTGAGGAATTCTTCTCGATTTATTCGAAAAACAGCGAAATCAGTTGGAAAAATGACCTTTCAAACAATGAGTTAGACATCATCTCAATCACCTTAATCCTCGTAGCAAAGAACTATTCAAAAGATTGGCGCGGGAAAGAATTCTGGTCAAAAATCGCAGACAGATTAAATGTTTACTCGAGCAAAGTAGAAGTAAGATTGCCTCTTCCATATAACGTTTTATCCCAAATAAAAGATAGATTGACCGATTCTTTTCACAGTCGCGTCTTTTTCAAGAGCAAACAAGGACACCAGCAATATGCGCAAAGTATCATGTTCCAGGCGTACGCACCCAAAACATCCATCGAAGCTTTCATCAAACTCGCATGGACATTGTATTGCAGTGTTTTCTCGTTCTCATACGATGACAAATCCGATGATAGAGAATTGTGCTGTGAAATCATCGATAAGCTAGCTAAAAAGAATTCAATGGACTCTGATTTGGAAGATGACGTTCAAATTGGCGGTAGTTATTATCAAATTCGCGCTGCCCTTAAATATGGTTTCGCACAAGATCCAATTTCTTCAACGCTCCTCTTGAGACGAATCTTGGATTACATCAACAAGATTTACCTAGAGAAAAAAGACCTTGCCCTTAAAGCAGAGGATGACTATCTAGCTGGATTGGTTGAAAACACAGTCAGAGGGCTTCTCACCCCATCGTTGAGAAAAAGAAAACACAATCGTTCGTTGCCGACTGTAAACAAGACAAATGAAATCACTCCTAGTTTCATTGTAAGCAGTCAGGATAAGCTTGAGCTTGTCACTAACAGTATCAGACTGGATGAAAGTTTTGTCGGTGCAAAGGAGGCCACTCTTAAAGTTTGGCCCGTTTTGAATGGAAAAGCACTCGGAAACCCTCTGTGTTGTTCAAATCCTATCGTCTCCAGTGATTTCATCCCGATGGTGGAGGAACTCAAGGTATGTATTGAACCTCTCCTTAGAATTCCATCTGAGAGTATCTGCCTTCATGTGGTTTTATATGTTGATGGAAAATCCATTTATGAAAAGGACATTGAACGATCATTCATTCTCATAAAAGGAAAGCACGAAATTATTGGTGACTGTCATCCTGACTCCTTCACGTTATATTTCAGCAATCTATTCAATGCCTCCCAGTGCCTCAAAATCAAAGAAGGATTCGAAAAAACCGGGACGAATACTATCTCCTTTATTTCAAATCCAGGAGACTATATAACATCAAAGGGACAAGCCGTATTTTTCAGAAGTTCAAACGATGATATCAATTTTTCTTTTGGTCCAGAAACAATTAATACGGATATGACAGCTATAATCCAGAAAAAAGGAAAAGAGGATATCGCCTATTCGGTTTATCGAAAGATGGATTTCCTTGTCATCAGCTCTGGCAAAGCGGAGAATCTCGAGAAAACACAGGTCGAGCTCGTCATGGATGGCGTCACATCATACCTAAAACTTGCGGGGACGCTGAAAAACAAGGCGAACAAGATAATTATTGATTTGTCTAGCCTGGTTCCAGAAAAAAGATATGCTCTAAAATTAAGTAAAATTGACAGCAAAGGAAACGTTCTTTTTCTTTGTGAACCTATGCAATTCATTATTGCACCTAATGCAAGATATTCCTTTCAAAACACGAAAGTCATCGTGCCTTATGGTGACAATGCTTTGAACATGCAATGGAGCTTCCTATGTTTCGTTGGAAACGAAATCATCAAAGAAGGAGAGAATCCAACAGTCATTGATTTTGCAAAGAATAATTTCAATGATCCTAGCAATAATAGAATCCAATTTAAAAAGACAAAATTCGAAGGAAACATTCTAGGTGAAGGAGAAAACTTAAAATTATCTTTCAAAATTCCTTATTTTAAATGGGCCCTTGACGAAGACGAGCCTGTTTCAGCGCCACTAAACTCTGCGATTTGGTGCGGAGACATCTACAACAATGAGTTGATACACATCGAAAGCAGTAAGGATTTCAAAATATTCGTAAATGATACCCCACTTGCTCCTGCCAAGAAAAAAGGCTATTTCCTTTTAAGCAATGCTTTTTACAGCCAACCAACTAGCGAGGATTGCCTTGTAACAGCAAAGATATGCGATGATGAAAAGGAACAATCTGTTCCTTTGTTCGAAATAATCCGTCGCCCAAAGTTCTTTTTGAAGAATGGCCCAAAAGAACTTTTTGATGAAACAGACGAAGGAATTAAACTGCTATTTTCGAATTGCTTTTGTGGACCTTCTGACACTTTGTTCCATGTAGTGCTGAAACCTCAACACATTTCAAATAAGCCAATTCAATTCGAAGGCAATTACTGCGCCACCGATGATTTTCCTACCATAGAGCATATTCCTGATAATGAATATAAGGTGACCATAACAGCTGAATATTCTTTGCCTAACAGTATTGAAAAATCAAAAATTTTCTTAATCAATGATGAAGAAATCCTCATTGGCTCCGAAAATGGATTCTTATATGAGGGAGTCAACTCTCTTCATTTTAAGAAATTCCATTGTCCCAATAACACTCTGCAAAAATTCAAAAAAATCCCAATGTCTATCAGTTCCATCCACTTCATCGAAAATGATGAGTTTCCCATATATAGCGGAAAACTCAAAGCTGGGAAGGGAAAAACAATGGATGTGTTTTTCAAAGCCAAAAGAGAAGACAACATTCTTCTTTATTACAAAGAGAATGACGAGTTGAAGCCGATGTCATGCTCTGCAGATGGAACTGAGTTTGTCAATCGCGAACCAGACGAGAAGAAATACTTTACGAGCCGTTCAATCTATTGTGAGGTGGAATAATGGAAGAAGAGATATTCAATCCGGCAGAAGCAGCAAAGAACATCAAGGAAGACTTTGTAGACTACATTCTCAGCACGCGTTACTGCTATTCCGAAGAAATACGAGCCAAGCTCAAAAAGAAATTGTTGGCCACCATAGCAAAAGGACCTTTTGTCTCCATAACTGACTTATTTAAAGAAGGAGCAACACTGAAAGATTTGGAGAAGGAGTCGAAACCTACTTATCGACTCTCGTCTGAATTTGAAAAATTGGAACAAGGCAAAGAAAAAAAGAAATTGCCATTAGATCGCCCTTTATATCTACACCAGGAAAAGGCTTATCGAAAAGTTTGCGAAGGCCGGAACATCGTCGTGACAACAGGAACCGGATCGGGAAAGACTGAATCCTTCCTCATCCCGATTTTCAATGAATTACTGAAAGAGAAAGAGAAAGGAACGTTGGACAACAACGTCCGAGCCATCCTCATCTACCCGATGAATGCTTTGGCGAACGACCAAATAAAACGTCTCCGCCAATATCTATTGAAATATCCAGATATCACATTCGGAATCTATACTGGTGAAACGAAAGAAAAGCACGATGACGCCTTGGGAATCTATGAAGATCTCCATGCAAATGACATCGATGAACTAAAAGAACCTCTTCCAAACGAAAGAATATCTCGTGAGGAGATGAAGGAAAAACCTCCCCATATCCTTATCACCAACTATTCCATGCTGGATTATATGATGCTCCGTCCAGAAGACAATATGCTTTTCACTGGCAAAAAGCTCCGATTCGTTGTGCTTGATGAAGCACATACTTATCGTGGTGCTCAAGGAATCGAAACAGCACTGCTTCTTTCGAGATTGAAGGCCCGTGTGATAGCAACTCAGAAAATCCAGTTCATTCTCACCAGTGCAACATTAGGAGAAAAAGGAAAATCCGAAAAAGAAATCGTTGATTTTGCCAAAAATCTGACAGGGGAAAACTTCGAGACAGAAGACATTATATTCAGCGAAAGAGTAATTCCAGATTTTTCCAAGACAGCAATGATAGATGTTCCAATAGATTTGTTCGAGACATTGTTCGTCAAAAAATTTGAAAATATAAAATTGATTTTTCAAAAATACGGCATCCCATATGATGAAAAAGAAGACGATCCAGCGAACATCTATAATTTATGCTTCCAATCGAGCTTCTATAGAATCATCAGAAAGAATTATCGATATCCGGAAAAGGTCTCCACGATATCGCAATGGCTCAACATCTCAGACGATCAGACCATCGCCTTCCTTTCCGCATGCTCGTACGCGGAAAAGAGCGGGAAAAAGTTATTGGATCTGCGCTATCATTTTTTCCTTAGAGCCTTGGAAGGTGGCTATATTTCCTTATCAGGTGATAAGCAAGTTTCGTTAGTAAGAAAAGAATTCACTAAGGATTCAAACGAAAACGAGCATCGAATGTTCGAGTTTTCGGTCTGCAACCGATGTGGAGATATTGCACTAGTCGGAGCGATTGAAACAGACGAGGACACTGGAAAGCAGTATCTGAAAAGCAACAATCCTCTCTCCCCATTGGATGGGCATCGTGCATGGCAGTACTTTCATATTGTTAGAGAGGGAACCGACGATGCAGACAAGAATAAGGGAAATGTGGACAATGACGATCAAGAAAACGGAGACGAGAATTCTGAACAGGAAGACTATTGGCTTTGCCCGGAATGCGGACAGATAGCGAAAGGCGCAAAACCCCTTTGTCAGCATAATCCTGGCAGTTTCGTTCATCTTCGAACTCAGAAAAACGGAAACGATAAAGATAAGTGTCTTTTTTGCTTCAAGGGAGATTATCAAAGATTCAACTTGGGCCAGGAAGGACCGACCGCTATTCTTGCAACCTCATTGTTCGAAGAACTTCCAACAAAAGAAAAGATTAAGCACAATGGAGGCGAAGATTATGTCACGTTCCAAGGTGGAAAACAGTTCCTTATGTTCTCCGACTCCCGTGGAGAAGCAGCTTTCTTCGCATGTTATTTAGAAGACACCACGAAACGTCTTATGGCAAGACGTGGCTTCATTCGCATGCTAGAACAGAGAAAGAATGACATAATCGAAGATGGTATGGATGCAGAAGAAGCAATTGACTATCTGACACGCCTTTTTGTCAGAGAAAGAACATTTGCTTCATCCCTATCCCAATCTAAGGCCGATATAAATCTCAAAGAAGAATCCTTCCAAAGAGCCGCCATGACAGTCATGGTCCAACTCACAACCGCAAGACGACCAGCTTCTCTTCAGTCGATGGGTTTTCTAAAATACCAATACCGTGGTGTGACAAATGACCTTGCCAAATACTATCAACAACAATATTTCCCTACTTTAGATGTAGAAAGAGTCTATGACTTGCTCAATGAGCTTGCCATGCATTTCGGATACAACGGAGCCTTCAGATTAAGAGATGACAACGATGAACGGTTGAGCCCAGAATCGCGGAAACAGATATTCAATACCGAAAAGCAGAAAGCGTTCATACGGCAAAAAACAGGCGGAGAACAGCAAACAGTCTTTGGATGGCTGCCAAGAAACAAACCGGGAAAAAGAGATGAATGGTATCCGAGTCTAAGACAATCCATGGTCATGAAGGCTATGAATTCAACAGATGGGTTTAAGGCAAACGAATTTCTAGGCGACTATTGGAGCTATCTTGAAAACAAGAAACCCGGATTCCATAACGAATATCCTTTGGAGCGAAACGGATCCGAACGGATTATGCCTTTTGAAAACTTTGAAATTAAGATAAAAGGCTGTGAGGGAACCCATTGGTATCGTTGCTCCAACTGTGGCCAGGTAACGACAAGCCACGCTTTCGACGATTGCCCCATTGAAAAATGCCATGGGAAACTGCACGAAGTCGCCGATTTCGAAAAGCTATACGATGGGAACCATTACTATAGTTTTTACACACAGAAGAAGTCCTTGAAAGCTTGCATCGTGAAGGAACACACAGCTCAATTAACCAGAAAAATCGGCCAGGAATATCAACGTGAATTCGAACAGAATGAAATCAATTCTCTTTCCTGCTCCACTACATTCGAGCTAGGAGTTGATGTCGGCGATCTCGAAACCGTATTTCTACGAGACGTCCCTCCTACTCCGGCCAATTACGCTCAAAGAGCCGGTCGTGCCGGTCGAAGCAAAGACGCATCCGCCTTCGTTATGACCTATGCTAAATTATCGTCTCATGACTTCCATTTCTTCGAACAGCCATTAGATATGATAGAAGGCAAAATATATCCGCCTTCCTTTACTTTAGAAAATCCGAAAATTCTTTACCGACACATCTATTCCGTTGTCCTAGGCTACCTATTCCGACTCCATCCCTCATACTATTCGAAAAACAATGGAAGAATCTTCATTCAAGAAGGATATCAGGTTCTTAAAGACATGCTGCTAAAGGGCATCAAAGGAGATAAGCTCTCAGAATTACTGAAAGCATCTTTCTCATGCAGACTGGATGAAGAATTTGCCATTTCCGATTATGGAAAGAGTTGGAAATTCGAAGAAGGGAAAGACTGGGTTTCTTCTCTTATTGGAGATAACGGCAATCTTGAAATCGCAGTATCCGATTATCTAGCTGAATTGAAAGGCTACGACGATTTGATAGAATTCTACAAAAAGCAGGATGAAACGGCGATAAAGAATAATATTGCGCCTCCGATGCTCTGGAAGAAAATTGAAGGCAGAAAGTCTCATTATGAAAACCCGGATCTAATCGGGTTCTTGGTAAGCGCAAACGTCCTTCCAAAATTCGGCTTCCCCGTTGATGTGGTCAGCCTACGTCAAAAGAAAGATGATGGGGATTTTTCCGGAGATGAATTGAATCTCACCAGAGACATGTCCCAGGCAATCGGTGATTATGCGCCGGGAGTCAAAGTCATTGCGGATGGATGCATGTACACCCCAAGATACATTCGTAAAATATCGAGAGGTGGACAATACGATTTCGATTGCGGATATATTCAAGAATGTCCTAATTGTAAGACGCTGAATTATCTTTCCATCGAGCCCCCAAAAGACACGAAATGTATCGGATGTGGTGAAGATCTTATGGATAAATGGACCGAAGCCATTCAGCCTACAAATGGACTGTATACTGATGGAACCATTGAGGACGTTCCTTTGGAGAAACCGAAAAAGCTATATCATTCTCATGCCAACTATGTCGGCAAGGATGTGGTTTACCATGCATATAAATTCTCAGTTGGTCAGAACCAAATCCTTGTTTATTCTAGCGAAAGAGACAAAATTGCAGTCACCTCTGAGCTTGATAGTCCTTTTTATGTATGTGATAAATGCGGATACGCAATCGGAAAATACGACTCAGCAATGGATGAAAACTTCAAAATCGATAAGAAGGAAACGGAAAAACTTCATTTTGGCAAGTACAAAACTATTTCCTGCTACCACAAGGAAACAGATGGTGGCAAATGTTCAAACCATTTATTGAAGAAACGACACCTCATCCATGAATTCAATACGGATATCATCCAGATTCTTTTCGTAAAGAAATTCTTCCTTGACGAATCTACGATACTCTCCGTATTGACCGCTTTATTGGATGCGACCTCCCGTGTTTTGCATATTGAAAGAAACGATATTTCTGGATGTGTACGTTTTAATTCCGGAGAGGAAAACACCGATACTCGCTTTATCCTTTTTGATAACGTTGCTGGTGGTGCTGGACATGTCAAACGCATTCTTGACGGAAAAGGAGAAAACCTAAGACTTATTATCGCCAATGCCTACGATTATCTGAGCAAATGCAACTGTGATCCTTCCTGCTATAAATGCCTACGTAGCTACGAAAACCAGGAATTCCATGACAAGCTAAACCGATTCAAAGCAATCGATTTCTTCAAGAATTATATTGGTATGCCATTCCTTCCCTTGAAACCGGAAGAGGAGCAAAAGCCAACAATCGATTTAGGCGAAGCAATTTATAAGGATTTTAAATCCATTGCCGATGCTTTTGAATATGACTCAAGAACATCTGCTCGAATCCATGATTTCAATGATGCCGAATACCCAATTCCGGATGGATTCTATATTCCTTTAAAAGGGTTTCCTGATTCCTACATCTTATTTGCGTGGAAAAAGGAAAAGGTTTTACTGATAGACAAGAGCTACCTTAAGGATGAATCAAACAAAATATTAGACTGTGATCATACTTGGACGAAGATTGATATAACCGAAGAAGATTGGTCTGACAAACTCAAGTCCGCTTTGGCTTATAGCGGGTAAAAACAATACGGCAATCATGGCTCCATCCACATGCCTCGACTTTGATCCGAGAAGCAAAGAAAACATTCCAAAGAGAGAATAAACGAACGGGCTTTAACAAAGACAATCACTTCATGATGAAGTACATGACAAAGCCTATAAGACACGTCTGTCTATCCTCAAAATCCAGCATATCCTGAGTTCATTGCATCAAAAGCAGAGACAAATGAAAAGCTAAAGTGGCAGATGAGAAGAAGCATCATGGGTAGATAAGGATATCAAAGTCCTGGATTCTCGTTGAGAATTTCCATTAAAACCTTTTTGGCTGCATCTGCTTCTGCGTCGCTCTTCTTGTAGAAATATCCCGTACATTCCTGGGCTTTGAATCCTTTAACTGTGCAAGAACATTTCCAAAGCTGTCTGTTGTCATTATCAAGCGATTGATGAACCATCTCGTAAACAGGTTCACCGATAATTCTTTTTGTATAGAGCTTATTTAATGCCCCTTTAGGATTTTCAAAATCCTGTTCTTTGATAATAGAATCCTTGTGTATGTATTCCTTGTTTTCCACTTCATCAAGGAATCGTTCAGAGTCCAGCATTCTGCCAATGACATCGTCAATTCTATTGCTATCAATCGGCATAAGATTCGAAAGGCATGGGTTTTCGTATGAATGGTTTTGGTGCAACGAAGTAGGATTAGGAAGCATACAACCGAACATGAAAGAATCCATTCCCATGTCTTTCAAAATACGTCTAGGATCATTCATCTTCTTTTCGTAACCATAGGAGCTGTCAAGGGCACAGGCACCGATCAGAGCCTCTACAAGTTCACCGAGAACGTTGTCACTATTGGTTTCGGATTCCTTTGATCCTCTACCAACACGGAGATAGTCTCCCAAATCGTAGTAACGGGCAATTTTAGCCAGATTGGAACGGCAAACCAGTTTCGACTTCAAATTCGTGTATTCATCCTCATCAAAATCAGATAAGAACCAAGGTGTCTCTTCTCCTTCACCAGAAAACCTATTCAACAGCATTCTTGTCACATACCACTCAAGAACTCTGTCGCCATAGAAGGCGAGAATTTCATTGTTTTCGGCATCACGATGTTCATTCATATAGCTTCTCTGGGTCAGTGCTTGAAGAAACAAATAAGGATTGTGAATATCTTCCCATTTTGTGGCATAGCCAAGGGCTTGTGCCACGTCAAAAACATCCGACTTTTCTTCGTCGCTCAAAACATAGGCCATAAAAGGTTCTCTATTTCTGCAAATGTTTTCCTTCTTTTGATTAAGACACCGCCATTATGATTGACCTGCTTTACAAGCAAACCATGGTGATTGAGTCTTATGTCTTAGAAAGATGGTGTTGCGAGCCAAAAAAAGTATACAATATCGTAACTAAATTAATCAACAAAATTCCAAGGACAAATAAGGGCAAAACCAGACTAATCTGTAGTGTTTTTTATTTTTTGCTACAGGATAATAAAGATTGAGGATGGGGATGTCATATCAGATAGAACAATAAATAAGATTGAAGAAAACAATGAGAAGCAATTCGATAGCAAGAGAAAAGAACGTCTTGGCTTTTCAAACACCATGAAGCTGGTGTTCAGGTCCTTGTGGAAAAAGAATGTTAGACTGTTTGTATCTTTGGTACTGCAGATTGTCACCTTGTTTCTTTTCTCTATTTACTATCAATGCATGACACTGGTCAACGAAGGACTGCTCAAGGCATTGTATTCCAGCGGAACTAAGACTGCTTTCTTGACTACGGATACAGGAGTGTATTCTCCTGAGGCTTCAAAGCTATATCTCAACGACGTGTTTAGAAGGCACAATGTTAGAAAATGGAATATTTGTGATTGTGGTTGGATTAATTCCTTCAATTAGTGCAGTAGTAAAGTCTATTACTAAAAAGCCAATCAAAGTTATAAATAGCGAAGACTAATAATATTTATTGTAAAAAAATTAATGCTACATTAAGTAATAATTTGAATTTTTTCAATTATTAGTTAATCTCTCTACAGATTTAAGATTAATTAAAGTAAAAACCTAAATAAATAAGAATATAATTACCTTTGAATGATATAATTATGCGGTCTTCAGCAATAGGAGATTTGAAACGATATGTTCATTAAGAAAAAAGCTTTAATTACCACTGTTTCATTGCTTTCTTTGTTATTGACTAGTTGTGGTCAGAGGGCAAATAGTGGAAATGGTAGCAACACTGGTGATATTCAAGTCGATACAGATGCCAGTGGATTAGCTACGGTTAGAATTTATAAGAATAACGATTATTCTTCCAATGGTAGATTTGTTCCAGCTGATAAGGTGGATCTTGAATTAAATTATAACGATTTGTCTGGAACTCTTTCTAACAACAAGTCAGTCATGCCTTCTTTAGGCGATGCTAATCTTTTAGTAATTCCTGTTCATCTTCCTGGTGGAAATGAATACAAGACTGATAAAGTTAAATCTGATATCGAGAAGGTTTTCTTCGGAGACAAAGATGACTCTTCTTTAGGGTTTAAATCGGTCAAGCAATACTATAGTGAAGCAAGTTATGGAAAGTTTAATTTGAGTGGAATAGTCACTGATTGGTTCGATGCCACTACATTAGTCTCTGATGTCAAAGACATAACTTCAGGAACTGAAGGAACGATCGTGAATAAAATATTGAGAGGTGCAGTGGATTGGGCTGGCTCTTCTCAAGGAATAAATCTAAAAGATTTTGATAATAATGAAGATGGAAACATCGACGGTGTTTATTTAGTCTATGATCATTTGGATTGGACGACAGAAAACTACATTCAACACGAATCTAATCCTCTGTTTGATTCTTCTACTTTGAATCAAGCTTTTTGGAATTTCACTTATTGGGATTTTTATTCTGAATCTAAAAATGATAAGCCTGCAACTTCCGGCTTCTCATGGTCTAGTTTCGATATGATGTACACATCATATTGCGAAAGAAATAAAAATGATACTCCGGATTTATCTGACTTATCTAAAATCAAATTAGATTCTCATACATTCATTCATGAGTTTGGTCACCTGCTAGGATTGGATGACTATTATTCTTCATCTGATTCTAGCTATCATCCAGCTGGCGAATCTACTATGATGGATCAAAACATCGGAGATTTGGATTCTTATTCTAAGATGTTGTTGGGATGGGTCACTCCTTATGTCGTGTATGGAACTAGTGAAATCACTATTACAAATGTTTCTAAAAACAGTGGAAATTCAGTAATAGTCATTCCTTCAAACTATGCTGAAATCTCTCAAAGTGTCGAAGATGCAATCAAAGGGAATAGAATCGATAAATTTAGATATACATTCAATCCTTTCAGTGAATATTTAATGATTGACTTGTATACACCTGATGGAAACAATGAAAAGGATACTTATGGACCTTATGTTTTTGATAGATCTGCCATGGCAAATAAAGTTGGTGTAAGAATCTATCACATCGATTCTAGAATCTTTAAATGTAAAGTTGTCGATTATATGGGTGGACAAAAGCTTGCCTATGTAGATGGATATGTTTGGGATGGTCAGATGCTCCAAGATGATGAAGCTATATTGATGCCTATATCCAACAATATGAGTGAATCTAAAAATTTCCAATTACCCCAAAGTTTCGATTACTTCGACCAAATCAGATTGCTTGAATCCAGTGGAATCAATACTTTTGATAAGAATGGAATGATGACTAATCAAACATTGTATTATTCTGAAAGTAAGCCTTTTGACATCATGTCTTATGGATATCAGTTCTTCAATGGACGTTATACATATGATGATGGAAACGAGCTTCCTTTTAAAGTAAAGGTTCTCAATGTAGAAGATAAAGGAGAGTAAAAATGAAGAAAAATTTATTTGGACTTATCGGATTGTCGATGACTATGTTCTTAGTTGGATGCAATCCATCTAATAATACTAGTCAAACTCCTGACGATAGCATATATAAGCACTCGGTCAGTGTTGAAGTGAGTGGGGCTACTGGTGGAAAGGTAGTGAATCCTGAAAATGTCACCTTGACTGAAAACTTTGATTCATTGACTGATAAGAAGTTTTACAACACTAGAGTTCTCCCTTCTACTGGTGATGTGAACATCCTTGTAGTTCCTTTGATTGTGCCCGGATATGAAACAATCGATATCGATGGTGATGGAATCGATGATAGCGAAAGAGTCAAGTCTGATTTAGACAAAGCTTTCTTCTCTTCTGGAAGAGATGATGTCTATTGCTCGGTCAAAGATTATTACTATCAATCCAGTTATGGAAAACTGAATCTTAGTGGTGAAGTCACAGATTATTGTGAGATCAATGATGACTTGGGATATAGTTACACCAATGCGGCTAACATCACTTTGTCTGATACTTACGATATCGTAAACAAGGTCTGTGATTGGTTGTCTGACACCAAGGGATTTGATTTGACTAAGTACGACAATAACAAAGATGGATACATCGATGGAATATGGTGTATATATTCTTGTCCTAATTATTCTAATGGTGGACCTAAAGGAGACGATAATAACTTTTGGGCTTATACATCATGGGGAAATCAAACCTCTACAAAGGATAGAAAACCCGATGTTTCAAAGCCAATCTATAACTTGTTCGGTTGGGCCAGTTACGACTTCATGTATGAAGGATACGGCATTAGCAAAATCGACACACACACTTATATTCATGAGACAGGTCACTTCTTGGGATTGAACGATTATTATTCTGATGTTTCTAGCTATAACCCTATTGGAAAAGTCGATATGATGGATTCAAATATCATCGATCAAAACATGTATTCCAAGATGCTATTGGGTTGGACCAAACCTTATTTGGTGACTGGAAATGCAACTATTGATTTGAAGAGCATGCAAAACGAGAATGCTTTGATAGTTATTCCTGGCGATTCCTATGTCATCAATGACAAGAATGAATTCGATCCTTTCAGTGAATACATTTTAATAGAGTTATACACAAATGAAGGATTGAACTATGATGATTCTAGAAGAAGTGTTTCTGATAGACCTTTAGCTATGAACGATAAGGGTGTGAGAATCTATCATATCGACAATAGAAAATTTGTGGTCGATGTGAAATCAAAGAAAGATGATGGAACTTATACTTCTAAAGAATATAAGACCGGTGATACCATCGATTCTCAACATAAGATTATTCTTCCTATGTCTAACGATAGAGGATCGAGCAGATACAACTATGGATTTGGAGTTGATTCTAATGATAATCTCTTCGATGAAGTTAGAGTAATAGAAGCCAACAATGTCGATTCGTTTAGCAATGGTGGATACCAAACTTCCAAGACTTTGTTCAAGGAAGAATCTTCATTCGATATTGGAACATATAGCAAGTTCTTCATCAACAAGTCATCTGATAAGACTAAAGGTTTGTTAGATACAGGAGATTCTTTCTCCAAGACTATTTCAATAGGAGAGATTAAGTAATATGAAAAGAAATAAAATAATCATCTCTTTAGCATTGCTTTCCTTGTTAAGCTTGACAAGCTGTGGCAATGGCACTTCTATAACCACTCCTTCTGACAAAACGGATAAAAAGCCTATTGACTACAATTCTGGCAGGGGATTAGAAGGAAATCAAGATGCCGATGACATCATCGATGATAGCGATAGTATATTGAACAGCTTCTTGAACGGTGTCTCGGGTGTGAGTAGCTACTCTTATGAAGTCACCAGCATGGTTCAAAATAATGAAGGTCATTTCACAGATTACTTTGATTCTAAATGCTGGTACAACTTAGATCACGAAGATGATTCGGCTAGTTTTGGATTGGCCTTGGATGAAAACAATAAATTATTCAAATATTATTTGAATGATGACTATGATCCCACCCCTTCGCTTTATCAGTATACTAAATATACGACTGATGGAGTGACTATCGATGACACGCTGTACGGACCTTTGAACCTAGCTACTGTCGGTATGCTCTCAACTTTGGACGGAATCACTCCTAGCACTGCTGAAGTGTCTATCGGAACTAAAGTAGCGACTAACAAATATATGTTGACTTCATCCGATGTCCTTTCGGTCTTTCAATATATGACCACGTATGGATCATCCATATCTAGCTATATAACTACTTGTTATATCAATATCCTCGATATGGATAGTCTCGAATTTGAGTGCCAAATTGATTTAGGAAGTTATGGATCGATAACCGGCCATTTCACTGATTTGACTGATAAGTCTTCGATTTTGGATAAGACAAAATCAAAGTTGACTTCAAAGATTTTAAAAGGTGTTGAGAAATATGATGATGTCACTAAATTCATGGATGTTTTGAATCAAAATAATTTCACCATCAAAGGTTATAACATACATCTATCTAATGGAAATGAATTGAAAGCTGATCCTTACACTGTTTACTGTACTAATAACTATTTCTATTTTGACTTCAGCAATCTTTCATATCATGACTTTGGATATGTTTTAGTTAAGAAAGGAACAGAAGTTACTTATTATTCTAAGAATGCCGATTACGACTATACAAAAAATCCAAACGATGAATACGATAAGACAAAGTTAGTACCTACTACTAAGACTTTGAATTATGATGCTTGTTATGGATTCACCACTGACAATAATGGAAACTTATTCTTTGATTATTTCCATGGACCTGTCGAGACAGAGACTACAAAATACAATGAAGAGTATGAATACTTGAAGGATATTCCTGAAAGTGAGCGTAAAGAGAATGTTCTTTACATCGTTAAGGAAGAAGGAACTAATATCAAAGTCGTATACGAATGGAAGAAGAGCGGAAACAAAGAGACATATTCCTGGGCTAGATATTCTGGATGGTATAACGATGTCGGTGCATTCTATGTCAACGATATCCAAGCTACTTTCTACCCTTATAACATGGGAATTACTCAATATGCCGAAGCTTATTTGGAGCAAAGCCTTACTGACAGTAACTATTATCATTCCAATAATAGTGAATTGATGTCTGGTTGGGCTAATGGATTATTCGGTTGGGGTTGGCAATCTAGTACCGATTGGATGAGCAGTGTCAAGGATTCCTATATTAAATTGACTAAGGATAGCGATGGAAACATCACTAGCGGTGAAGTTGGGTTGAAGATGCAAGCAAATTATCAAGGGACATATGGACTTCACTCGGTCTATTACACCTATAGCAATTTCGGCTCTACTTCTCATACTGACACTGAGACATTCTTGACTGGATTGGGGGTGAGTTTCTAATGAAATTTAAAAATATTATCGTTTCTTTATCCTTGATTTCCTTGTTGGCTTCTTGCTCCAATCAAACGACAATTCCTGCTCCTACAACTCCTAGCGATAATTCATCCAATACTGGTGATAACGATTACCAACCTGTAGGTGAATTACAAAGATTGATGAAAGAAATAAAGAAGGATTCTAACTTCTCTATCGGATATCATGTAAGTAACTATGACCAAGGTGAATCCGATATGAACTTCTTCTTCACCAATTATTCATTTCAACAAGGAAACAATACTAATTCTCAAGGTATAGCTCAAGGTGATGGATTCATCTATAGATATACATTGGATGACGAAGGAAATGTCGATGCTGGAATTCCTTTGGTCAACTATAACACCGGGGTAAGATATGATGAAATTTATTCATATATCAACGGTGTAGCTAATTTGGATTTGTCCAAACTCCCGACTGAGACTGATGACGATGGATATTATCCTTATGAGTTCGGCCAAGAAGGAAATGAAGCTAATGATTTGGTCATCATGACAGTCTTCCTTAGACAGACTCAAGGTCCTTTGTATCCTAAGTCTCTCAAAATAAAGACGATCGGTGACTCTATCTTGTTCGATTCGGTTCTTTTGACTTATGGAGAATCATCAGACAATCCTTTGGACTTGAGAATTCAATCCAGTGTTTATGATATAAACAGTACGACAAATTCTCAAATCAAATCTTATATAGATTCGGGAAAGACAGCTAAGGATCCATTGAATTTTGATTTCTATAAGGTGTTCAATAAATATTTGAACTGTAACGATAACTATACAATTTCATTAGATGGAACTGGAATGACTAACTTGTCTTCAGCTTATAAGCTTGATTACACTGAGAAACGCACCCAAGATGGAATTTTGGATGCTTTTTCTAGTGGGGAGAGAAGTGGTGCGATGATGGATCAAGGATCGTTGAATTATTTCAAATTAGATTCAAATGATAAATTGAGCATAATCGGTACTCCTATTGCTGATTCGGATGGCAATTTCTATAAATCCATATACGGAGACTATAGGACTTCTTTCAGCTCATTTGATTTCTCATTGCTGAGTGGATATGTGAAGAACAATGAAGAGAAGATATATTATTTGACTGATAGTCAATTCGTTCATTATTTCGCTCATCTATGTCAAATCAATGTGCAGGATGATTTCAGTGTAGATGGTGTCACTATTCAAATAACAGATGAAGATAAAGCTGAGTTTATTGCTACTTTTGATCTATATAGCAAGAATACTGGAACTAGATATGGTAAATTTAAAGCTAAGTTCTTCGACGTCAACAACACATCAATTCCTGAGGTTACAGATTATTTGTCTGAAGGCGATGAGCCTTCGACTCAAACAAAAGCTGATTTGAAGACTGTATTGGATGCCTTTAAAGGAAACAACTATTCTTATGACACTTTGGTGAATAGCAAAGGTATGGCTAAAGTCTTCTATAATCCCTCCTATTATTTCCTTCAAGTATATGGAGATCCTAATACCAATGAAGGATACTTGAAGGACGGTGACCATATTTATTCCTTTGGAGTTCAGTATGAGACTGATACAAGCGGACAGATTATATATGATTCAAACAATAATATGATTGTCAAGAAATTTGTTGTGAACAAAGGTACAGATTATGCGGATGATATTCATAATATGAAGCTTCCCGGTATTGGAACAGTCTATAGCGATGAGAATTCATTGAATTATATGTCTGAATTCTCTAAAGACTTATATGATACTGATAAGTATGACATAGGAACCTATGGTGGAATTACATATTGGAATTTAAACGACTATGCTTTAAGTCAAAAGATATTTGATTACGTTTATTCCGGAACTAAATCATTATTGCCTTTAGGTGTTGGAGTTAAAGTTTCAAATAAAGCCGATTCGAAAAAACTGTCTTTGATATTAGCTAGCACTATGTCAGATGGTTCTCAAAGCGGATATGCTGCTCTGACTTACTATGATATTGGAACTACTTCCAATCCAATTATAGAGAAGCAAATTGAGAATTACTTGTCTAACAAGTAATAGAAAGGATTTGATGCTTATGAAAAAAAGAGAATTAATTCCTGCTTTATCTTCTTGGTTATTATTGACTTGCCTTATAGGATGCAACGACAATAATTCTTCAAACACTAGTGGGAAGCCTTCGACAGGTGTTCCTTCGACCGTGACTCCTACTGATAAAAAGCCTGTCACCAAAGTAGAAATAAATGGAACGAAGACTTTAATAGTCGGAGAAGATACAAAGCTCATAGCTAATACTGAAGTGACCTGGTCTTCTTCAGATGAGACAGTTGCAACTGTCGATGAAACTGGAAAGGTTCATGGTGTAGCTTCAGGTTCTGCTACCATCACAGCTACTTCTATTGAAAATCCTAGTCTTTCAGCTGAATGGGAGATTTCGGTCAGCATGAGAATTCCTTCCAAGGACAAGTTGACCTTCAGTGCTAAGATCGATGGAAGTGAAGTCTCTCCTGTCGATGGAAAGTATAGTTTTCCTTTAGGAAAAGAAGTAATACTTACTATTAATTCTCAAGAAGGATTTATGACTCCTAGCGTCACATTCAGCTTGACTCTTCCCAGTGATATCGATCAAACAATATGCAGTGTCGAAAATATTGCAGATACGACTAATTCAGCTGAATTTTTAGGAATAGGTAGCTTTGAAGGTGGAACCTTGACTGCAACTTGCTCTTTTGGAGATAGTGAAAGCAAGAGTATAAAGATGCCGATTCAATTCGATGTCATCGATACTAATGCCGATAACAAAGCTAACTTCTTCAATAAGTTTGAAGGATGTGAAGCTGTCGAGAAGAGTTCGTTGACCGATGCTAAAATTACTGAAGAAACTAAGACTACTGATTTGACTGATGCTTCTATAAATCCTAAAACACAGCATAAATCCTATAATTATGCTTTGTTTACCGATGCCGTTTATGTCAATGTGACTGGAGATTCCAAAGAGGATTATTTTGCTGGATCTAGAAATGGTTCTACATATCTTTTCGACTATGACGGCAGCGAGATTGGAACTTTCTATAACTTTGGTAGTTCAGAAAAATTAGGTGAGTCCTTCGTATTGTTGAATCATGCACCTGTCTATGGATTTGCTAATAGAATCAAAGTTTTGTTCGATTCATCTTATGGATTAGATACTGGTTTGGTCAACTTTGGAAATTATGCAGCATATGCATATTCCATTTTCACTATAACTAGTGAAAAGGCAGAGGTAGTATCTAATTTCGATTATGGTTCTACACATTATGAATTGAATCTGACGGTGAATTTCGACGGATATAAGATTACTTCCTTTAAGTTTACTGAATTGTCTCAAACTTCAAAAAAGAAGATTGAATATAGTCTTGAAGGGTCTAACTTCGTTTACGGAGAAAAGAAGATCGATAGTCAAGATAACAACGAATCCTATTTGTCTTTTGATACATTCTATTACACGACTCTAAATCTAATTTGTTTAGGTGGAACTAATGTCGATTCTGTAGGTGACTACACCAACACTGATAAGTATGGAACTAGTGATGATTTCAACGCTGAAGAGAATGCTTATATTCTTCCTAAATATAAATCATTGGCAATGCGTATAGATCCAACACTTGGAAATCCTATCATCGATAGCATAACAGTGACTCAAGATAACCAAGATGTGATTGTCTCATCCATAGGTAGCAACGGACTAGTCATTTTCCAACCTAAGACTGAAAGAGTGCAACAAGATGATGGAAGCTATAAGGATGTCGTAAAAGAAGGAACCACAACCTTTACTTTAACTTCAGCAAAGAATAAAGTTTCCACTTCTATAAAAGTCGAATTTAAGACTGAGACTATCAATGCTATAGAAGTCATGGACAACAAGCCTAGCAACAATGACTTTGGCGATGTCTATTTGAATGATAATTCAAGTTACTTTACATTAAAAGCTTCACCTAATGATGATCAGGTTGATTATGAATACGAAGCTATAGACTCTCAAACTGGTGCTTTACTATCGGATTTGAAAATCGATCACTATGTAGATGGAAACATCGATGGTTTATCTAGCTTCTATTACTATATTGTTGGAAGCAAGGTTGGAACATATAGCTTTAAAATCAGAGTTAAAGGAACTGCTGTTTCTACTAAAGATATCTTTACTATAAACATTAAATCTCCTTTGTCTGATACTGAGATATATAACTATGTAAAGGATAAGACTTATAAGATAACTACAAGTACTTCAGTCCAGACTGTTAAGTTTACATCTAATACAAGTATTGCTTATACTTATAAAAATGAGAGTTCTGGAATAGATCAAACCGAGAATATTGCAGTGACTATCACCGATGGAAAAATCAAGGTTAACGATGTCGAAGAAATTAAGATTACATCTAGTAAAATTGACGATACTGTAGATTCAGAAGGCTCTACTTCAAAAACTACATACACTAGCACTTATAGAGGTCAAAAATTCAACTCATCTTCTAAGTATTATGTTGGTGTGATGGCTGAGAATATCAGAGTATCTTCTGACTTTAATACTTTGGGAATATTCTTCATCAACAATTATGGTGGATATGAGAAACAAGAATTTCAAGTGGATAAATCTAGCCAAATTGATATAGATAACCTTCCTTCTTATTTGAATGGAAAGACATTGGTGAATAATGATTTGAATTGGATTACTGGTGCAGGTAACTGCACGGTCAGTGTCTCCTTTACTTCGACCCACGCTTCCTTGACAATTGTCAATAATCTGAACACAACTATTGGAACACTTGAGTTTGACTATGCTTACGATTCTACAAGCAAAGAAATAGTTGTTTCAAACAGCACTTCTATTATTGGACCTGCTTCTATGGGTGGATATTCGTTATCTATCACGGGATTGACTTTGTCGGCGGATAAGTCATCGATCGATATCTCTATTGGAGCCTTATCTCAGTATTCTGAAGAGCCGATGATTTCAGAAGTCACAATAAAATTGTTCTAGCATTTTGTTTCTTTAAGCTGATAGCCGAGAAAGGCTATCAGTTTTTCTTTTAAGCTTTAATTAAGGATATGGTCAAAAAACATAAAAATGAATTATTAAAAACTTTAATTAGATTTTTAAAAGATGATATAATTCTACCAGTTCAAGTAAAAGGACCGTATTAAACATGAAAAAAACATCAAAATTAGCTATTATTTCTTTGTTAGCTGCTATTTCATTAACAGCATGTGGTGGTCAAGAAAGTAGTAAACCTTCGTCTACTCCTACCAACAACACCGGTAGTTCTCAGACTCCCAGTAAGCCTTCGACTCCATCGACACCTGAACCTAAGCCTTCTTATGCTATTACAGCTACTGAGGGTGAAGGTTATAAGATTGAGGGATTGTCTCAGACTGCTAAGGAAGGTGAGACAGTCACATTTACACTTACTCTTGATCAAGGAAAGGAAGCAGATTCAGTCAAAGCCGGCGATGTCGATTGCACTTTGAATGATGATGGTTCTTATTCATTCACCATGCCCGGTGAAGCAGTGAATGTTGCTGTCACAGTTAAGAACAAGAAATTCAAAATCAACTCTATTTATTTCGATAGTGGAATGAGTTACTATAGCCCAACACTAAGTTTTAGTGTTGGAGATGAGTTTGAATTTGGTCAGAAAGTAGATTTCACATTGAGCGCTGCAGGTTCCAGTTTTTACGCTTCTACTCTTGGAAGAGAAGCAATCTATATCAATGATGAAGTTATCGATTTGGGTAGCCTTGGCCTTTCCGGCTCAGTAACAACTGTCGATAATTTGAGTTTCACAATGCCTGCAGAGGATGTCGATATCTATGTCATGCCTAAGGCAGTGGATATGACATCTGGTGATGCTGATAAGAGAGTTAATTAAAGGTTTCACAGCCTAATTAG
>ULKX01013749.1_pt1 | contig 23729 bp, 21 predicted proteins | sample 1951271 | NCBI WGS metagenome assembly ULKX01 (sample SAMEA4835512, study PRJEB28245) | human gut metagenome | biome: gut microbiome; material: fecal sample | place: Denmark | collected 2008 | reverse complement strand
TCGACCGCGCTGAGCGTAAGATGAGCCTTGGCATCAAGCAGTTGAAGGAAGACCCATGGGAGACCATCGAGGTTAAGTACCCTGTAGGTAGCAAGCACACTGCAAAGGTTCGCAACTTCACTAACTTCGGTATCTTCGTAGAGCTCGAGGAAGGTGTTGATGGTTTGATCCACATCTCTGACCTCTCTTGGACTAAGAAGGTTAAGCACCCATCTGAGTTCACAACAGTAGGCGCTGACATCGACGTAGTAGTTCTCGAGATCGATAAGGAGAATCGTCGTTTGAGCCTTGGCCACAAGCAGTTGGAGGCTAACCCATGGGATGAGTACGAGGCAATCTATACTCCAGGTTCTATCCACAAGGGTACCATCACTGAGATGATGGATAAGGGCGCTGTAGTTGCTCTCGCAGAGGGTGGCGAAGGCTTCGCTACTCCAAAGCACCTCACTAAGGAGGATGGCTCAATGGCTAAGAAGGGCGAGGAGCTCGACTTCAAGGTTATCGAGTTCGTTAAGGAGACAAAGCGCATCATCCTCTCTCACTCTCGTACATTCGAGGAGGGCAAGGACGATGTTAAGCCAGCAGCTCCACGCAAGCACAACAACGCAGGTCGCAAGAATGAGGCTGCAGCTATCAACAACGTAGCAGCAGGTACTTCACTCGGTGATATCGACGCACTTGCTAAGTTGAAGGCTCAGATGGAGGGTAAGGCTTAATCATTAGCCTTTCGCTTCAATTTGAATCGCATTCAATAACAATGCAAAATATTTTATCCCCGGTTCTTCGGAATCGGGGATTTTTTATCTCACCATTTTAATAATAGTTTAGTTATAAAAGCCCCCTATTCTACTGATATTTCGTAACAAAGTGAAAGCACCTAAAAGGAAGTAGCTAATAGTTTGCAATTCAGGTACATCATATCATTTTTCATCTTTTTTATGCCAAAAAGAGAACAAATATGCATTTTAAGGGAAAAACATTTGGAAGTTACAAGTTTTCATCGTAACTTTGCACTCGGTAAAAAAGATTATATAAATAGCTTATGAAATATTTTAAATTGATGGCCGCTGCTATGATAGGCAGCGCTACCCTCACCTCTTGTTTCAAGGATGAGCCTCTTAACGCAGAGTGCGATATTGAGCAGGCATATATACATTTAGATGATCCTACAAGCATGTTCTTCCAAGCAAGCGATACACTCATCAATGTATTGCCAAAAGAGAACACAGTGAATTTCAAAGTAAGATTAGGTAGCGATTGTACAGCTTTGGCCCCTTACTTTAAGTTAACAGAAGGGGCAACTATCTCTCCAGAGAATGGTTCCACACACGATTTTTCCGATGGCAAGGAGGTCATTTACACCGTTACCTCACAAGACAAACATTGGTCACGCCCATACAAAGTAAGAGTTACCGAAGATGAACGAACAATCGGAGACACCATTACTTATAGCTTCGAGCACTATAAGTTCAACGAGGCTTCCGACTTCAGTGATGCTAACCAATATTATGAATGGTTCGAGATCAATTCCAAAGAACAAGAAATCAAGGATTGGTGGGCAAGTGGAAACCAAGGCTTTGCTATCAGTGTTCCATCAGCAAGACCTGACGAATACCCTACCGCACCCACAGAGGGATATGAAGGCAAAGGTGTCATACTTACGACGCGTAGCACAGGTGAACTTGGGGCCATGGTGGGCAAAAGAATTGCAGCTGGAAATATCTTCATCGGGGCGTTCGATGGTATGAGTGCCTTAATGGATGCCATGAAGGCTACCCAATTCGGAAAGCCATTCGACCGCAAACCTATCAAGTTCGAAGGCTACTACAAGTTTACTCCTGGCAAAGATTTCCAAGATGAAAATGGCAACATTGTACAGGGAAAGGAAGATATTTGCAACATCTATGCTGTCATCTACAAAAATCATGATGAACATGGAAATCCTGTTGTTCTTTACGGTGATGATGTCAAGACCAGCAAACAGCTTGTTGGCATAGCAGAAGTCAAGGACATCAAGACTACAGACACGTGGACAAAGTTTGAGACCGTATTCGACTATACCGAGGACATTGACCTTCAACTTCTGGAGAATCGTGGCTACAACATGGCTATCGTATGCTCTTCCAGTGAGGAAGGAGCAAGTTTCAAGGGAGCCGTAGGCAGTACTTTGTGTATTGACGAACTGAGAATCATTTGTGCAAAAATCGAAGAATAATGAAGAAATATATCTTATCATTGGCTATGCTGACTCTATTTTCAGCACAAGCTTGGAGCGAGAGTTGGTTTAAGGACGCGAATATCTATGCACGCATGGGGTATAGTATCGGAGGTACAGCCCCACTCGACATGCCTGCGACCATAAGAAAGTTGAACAGCTACTCCCCAAGAACCAATTTGATGTATGGTGTGGAGTTCTACAAACCATTACATAATCGTTGGGGACTTGCTACAGGTCTTTACATTGAAAACAAAGGTATGAAAACCGATGCCACAGTCAAAAACTATCACATGGAGATTACACGTGGTGGCGAAACGCTCGAAGGCCTGTTTACAGGTAATGTTGATACGAACGTAAAGCAATGGATGTGGACTTTACCTATATTGGCAACATACGAATTAGGTTCTCAATTCCGTTTAAAGTTTGGTCCTTATGGCTCACTGATTACCTCAAAGAACTTTACTGGTGCCGCCTACGACGGTTACTTACGCAAAGGAAATCCTACAGGCGATAAAGTCTTGCTCGGACATGAGGAAGGTCAACGTGGAACTTACGACTTTTCAAAGGACATGAGAAATATCCAATGGGGTATCAAAGTTGGTTGCGATTATCATTTTACCAAACATTGGGGAGCTACAGCCGAAATCTCATGGGGCACAGCTGGTATTTTCAAGCGTGACTTCCATACCATCGAACAGACCATGTACCCTATCTATGGCACAATCGGATTGGCATACAAGTTAAAATAACAGATAGAAATCATATAAATATTCAAAGAATTATGAAACATTTTTTTACACTCATGCTTGCCATGGTTATGAGTACAATGGCTGCTATGGCAACAGATTACACAGACAACCTGATCATCACTGTTGATGGGGGCAAACCTACAACAGTAAATGATGTCAAGATTACAGTAACACAACAAGAGAATGAGAAATATTCTTTTTCCCTCAAAGATTTCTCCTTCGCAGGACTGAAAGTTGGTGATATTGAATTAAACGACATAGAAGGACAAGAAAAAGATGGAATAATAACACTAAATGTTCCAGAAACCAAAATCAATGTCAAAAATCCTGTTGGACTAGGAACAACTATTAACTTTTTGGGAGGTATCAATTTCTCAATGACAGCCAAGATTTCAAATGTTACAAACAAGATGTATGCCGATATGACAATGAAAGCAATGGGGCAAAACATCAAGGCTATTTATGGCGACGAGAAGAATATCACAACAGGTATCAAGACGCCACAAGCCACAACCAAAGCCAACAATGCTACCTCTATCTTCACTTTGGCTGGTCAGCAGGTAAGTTCTATGACTTCTGGCAATGTTTACATTGTGAAGACAACTGACGGAAAGACCAAGAAGGTTATCAAGAAGTAATGCTAAAAAAGTAAAATAACGATACAGAAGTAACAATTTACTTCCTACCATAAACATCAGAATCCTCGGCAGAAGGAAATTTCCTTTCGCCGAGGATTTTTTTTCTGCGTGGGCAGGCGCAATTTTTTCCCTGCCCACGCAAAAATAAAAGTGGTACCCTACTATCCTATTCTATACACTACAGATATAAATTTAGGCATTCCCTATATATAATAAGGTGTACGTACACTAAAAATAGCCCCTTTCGTCTTACAAAAAGTTAAAAAAGTGACTTTTTTCTACTTTTACATCATTTTTTCTTTCTTTTTGTTTGTTATTACAATCTTTTTCTTTACCTTTGCAATCGCAAACAAGAAAATAAAAATTTTAAACTCAATAAAAGATTAAGATTATGAAAGCATCAGAAGTCATTGCGAATCTCCAGAGAAGATTCCCTAATGAGCCTGAATACATTCAGGCAGTTAGTCAGGTACTTGGTACCATCGAGGAAGAGTACAACAAGCACCCTGAGTTTGAGAAAGCAAACCTCATCGAGCGTCTTTGCATTCCAGACCGTATCATCGAATTCCGTGTATCATGGGTAGATGATAAGGGTAACGTTCAGACTAACATGGGTTACCGTATCCAGCACAACAACGTGATTGGCCCATACAAGGGAGGTATTCGCTATCACAAGTCTGTAAACTTGAGCATCTTGAAGTTCTTGGCTTTCGAGCAGACATTCAAGAACTCTTTGACTACTCTCCCAATGGGTGGTGCAAAGGGTGGTTCTGACTTCTCTCCACGTGGCAAGAGCAACAACGAGGTGATGCGTTTCTGCCAGGCTTTCATGACTGAGCTTTACCGTCACATGGGTCCAGACGAGGACGTTCCAGCAGGTGATATCGGTGTTGGTGGCCGTGAGGTTGGTTACCTCTTCGGTATGTACAAGAAGTTGACCCACCAGTTCCAGGGTGTCTTGACTGGTAAGGGTCAGGAGTTCGGTGGTTCTCGGATCCGTCCTGAGGCTACAGGTTACGGTAACGTTTACTTCCTCTGCAACATGCTCGCTACAAAGAACATCGACATCAAGGGCAAGACTGTTTTGGTATCTGGTTCTGGTAACGTTGCTCAATATACAATGGAGAAGTTGATCGAGTTGGGTGCTAAGCCAGTGACATGTTCTGACTCTGATGGTTACATCTACGATCCAGATGGTATCGATCGCGAGAAGCTCGACTACATCATGGAACTCAAGAACGTAGAGCGCGGTCGTATCAAGGAGTATGCTGAGAAATATGGCGTGAAGTATGTAGAGGGTGCAAAGCCTTGGTTTGAGAAGGCAGACATCGCTCTCCCATCTGCTACTCAGAATGAGATCAACGAGGAAGCTGCTAAGGCTCTCATCGCTAATGGTGTAATCGCAGTCAGCGAGGGTGCTAACATGCCAACTACTCCAGAGGCTATCAAGGTATTCCAGGATGCTAAGATTCTCTACGCTCCAGGTAAGGCTGCCAACGCTGGTGGTGTTGCAGTATCAGGTCTCGAGATGAGCCAGAACTCAGAGCGTTTGAAGTGGTCTCGTGAGGAGGTTGACGCTAAGCTCCACGACATCATGAACGATATTCACGCTAACTGTGTGAAGTATGGTACAGAGGCTGATGGTTACGTTAACTATGTAAAGGGTGCTAACGTAGCAGGTTTCTTGAAGGTAGCTAAGGCTATGATGGCTCAGGGTATCGTATAATCATATCAACTTTAAGATATTAATCAAAGAAAGTAGGCCGTTTTTGACCTACTTTCTTTTTTTTTATGCGTAAAATTTTCGCTTTTTAAAAAGCGCAACTTAACGATGCGCTTTATTAGCATTTAACGATGCGCTTTATTAGCACCTAACGATGCGCATCATTAGCACCTAACGAAGCGCATCATTAAAACCTAATAAAGCGCATCATTAAAACCTACCATAAAATGCCTCTGTTTAGCAGGAAATCTGCACCACTAATATGATACTGAACACCACAATAAAAATGGGTTCAGCCTACTATTCTGTAGGTTGATAGAAGAGCACTGCCTTAATGTAAGTCTCAAACTTGGAATCTTTATGCTTGCTCAATCTCATTTGGATGATAGCTTTCAGAACCGCATAAAAACAGAGGGTCAGCATCAAACCAATGACAATCGCCAAGACGGACGTCCAGGTCTTGCCATAAACGTAGGCACTATCTGGCATTGCAGATAAGATGATGATTGGAATCAAAGTAATAATACCTCCAACAGTCATCTTATGGCGAGGAGTACCACCCATATCCATGATGGCTTGCTTGTCGAAGAGGTAATCCTCCAACTCCATCCGCTCAATACCATAATCTTCCAACTTTGGGAAGTTAGAACGGTCGCCATACTTTTTGATCTTGTCTGTCACCTTATGTTCGAAGTCATCAAAAAACTCCTTCTCTGGATCTTTTAAGTTCATTTTCTTATTATATTAAATATTGAATATTCCTGCAAAAATCACCACAACAATTAGAAAAGAAAAAAGCAAAGGTATCTTATCACGAGAAACCTTCGCCTTCATTCTTTTTCTGTAAAAAAAAGAAAGCAGTGCCCCTATAAGCCGAGTTCTGTCTGTATCCTACCAGAAGTAAGAACAGAGTCTGCCATTTATCTAGCCCTAAAGTCACCCTTAGGTTCAAGCACTCTACCCTCCACAGTAGCCCGAAGACTTCGGACGAGCCGCCCTCAAACTGCGGTTTACATGAGCTTACAGCTCCCAGATGGCACAGCCTGACGATCACCCGCCAGCTGGTGGTCTCTTACACCACCTTCTCACCCTTACTCTCACCATCCCACTCAAAGAGCAAGATAGTAAAAGCGGTTATTTTCTTCTGCCGACACCTACTGTCACCAATAGCTTCTATTTTCGGAAGTGGGATGCCCTATGCTGCCCGGACTTTCCTCCCGCATTCCCTTCAAGGAATGCCAGCGACAGACCGGAGCGCTGCTTTCAGTCTGCAAAGGTACAAAAAACTTTTGAATCTCTGCTATGTTTCTTTACTTTTTTCCAATATTACCCTATAGAGGTCTTCTTGCGCCGCATCATATTCTTCCTACACCTTATTATATATATGCACGAATCATAGTAAGTGCAGGATAAATAGGCGCTATCAAATTAGTGCTTGCAGCAGCAACCTCCTTCGTGCTTTACACCGCCAATGACTGCCTGATGCTGATCACGCAACAAGTCGTTGACGGTCTTTACTGGATTGAAAGTGCTCAGAGGAACCTCTACAAAGACGGTGTTCCAATCGCTCATCGCACCATTCCAAAGACCAGGTAACTCTAATGCCTTCAGGTCCTTACCATTCTTACTCTTGCTTGAAATAAATCCAGTAGTAGAATCCACATAATCAGGCAGATTGAATGGTTCGCCCTTATAGTTCTTTGTAGCACAAACGAGATCTACCGGATTGAAGTGAGTACCCTGAGTAAACATCTTCATATATTCCTCATTGTTTGTGTCAATCTGAGAACTCTCAAGAATCTGCAAACTTACAGTACCATCATTATTGTATGTAAGGAATGGACCGCCACCAGGCTCACCTACGTTTTTGACAACACCGCAGACACGCATAGGTCGGTTCAATTTCTTACGCAAATAAATAACCAGTTCGGCATCCTCCAATTCCTTGATATCTGCACGGCGGCAGCAGAGATCGCGTTGAACGAAGCGGATAATCTCCTCCAATTTCTCATGATTATAAAGACCAGAGTCAAGCAAATTCAAGTATTCGAAAGCCTTCTTCTGAAGAGTAACCAGAATACCAGCAATAACCTGCTTATAGGTAACTGTATCTGCCTTCAAGCGATCTGGCACTACATTATCAATGTTCTTCACAAAGACAACGTCGGCATCAATCTCATTCAGATTCTGGATCAGAGCGCCATGACCTCCTGGACGGAACAGCAAGCTGCCATCCTCATTGCGGAAAGGTGTATTGTCAGGATTTGCAGCAATCGTATCGGTGCTTGGTTTCTGCTCAGAGAAAGAAATGTTGTACTTCACACCAAACTTCTCTGCATAGAAATCTGCCTTCTCTGCCACCTTCTGCTTGAAAAGTTCCAAATGGTCATGAGAAACTGTAAAGTGTACGTTAGCCTCACCATTGCTACTTGCATAGAGAGCAGCTTCTACCAGATGCTCCTCCATAGGAGTGCGCACCTCTTCAGCAGAATACTCATGGAAGAGCAATAAACCCTTAGGCAACTGACCGTAGTTGAGTCCCTTTGCTTCCAAAAGGTTAGCCACCACAGCCTTATAGTTACCTTCACCCATCAGTTTCTTGATGCCCTTTCCTTCATTCTCACGACATTTGTCACAGAGAGCCTCACGGAAAGCAAACTTCTTGATGTTCTCGAAGAAATGCTTCTCAAAGTCTGTAGTAGGTACATCGTAAGGAGCGCTCAAGAAAGCAAACATGTTCTTGAACATACGACTGGCAGCACCGGATGCAGGTACAAACTTCACGATTTTGTGACCCTCTGCCTTGTACTCATTCCAAGCCTGCTCATAGTTTTTCACTTCATCATCTGTAGGAGCCATGATGCCCTTTCCGATAGCGGCAGCAGCCTCAAGCTTCAAGAAAGGAAAACCATTCTTGATCTGCTCCAACTGATGTTCAATTTGTTGCTCGCTAATGCCACGAGCCTTGATTTGATTTAGATCTTGCTGATTCATAATACCACATTTATGTTATTTTATGCGATTATGCCACAAATATAGTAACTTTTTTTGAAAATGCGAAATATTTGCGCGATTTTTTGTACCTTTGCAGCAAAATATTAACAAGGAGGGATAAAAATGAACGAAGTTTTTACATTTACACCCGAAGAGAAGGAGCAAACCCTGCTCATCCTCGAAAGATTGAGAAATGCCATCGGAGAGACTTTCACGCAGGAAGATGAAACCCATTTGCGTGAGGATATCCACCATGCTTTCGAAAATCACCAGATACGCCGTGACGTGTTTGGACTGAATCCTATTTTGCATGCACTCCAGACGGCAGAAATAGCTGTCAACGAGATTGGTCTGAAACGAGATGGTGTCATTTCCATACTGATGCAGACCAGCGTCATCGACGGATACCAGACATTAGCAGACATCAAACGCAAATATGGTGACAACGTGGAGCACATCATCGGAGGTCTTCTCCGCATTCACGATCTGTACAAACGTAATCCTATCATAGAAAGCGAGAATTTCAGAAATCTGCTTATCTCGTTTTCAGAAGACATGCGTGTCATCCTCATCATGATAGCAGACCGCGTGAATGTGATGCGACAGATAAGGGACACTAAGCAGGAAGAGGCAAAAAAAGAAGTCAGCGAGGAAGCTAGTTACCTCTATGCCCCACTTGCCCACAAATTGGGTCTCTATAAACTGAAGAGCGAACTGGAAGATCTCAGTCTGAAGTACCTGGAGCATGATGCCTATTATTTAATAAAGGAGAAATTGAATGCCACAAAAGCATCCCGAGATGCTTATATCGCCCGTTTTATCAAACCTATTCAGGAAAAGCTGGATGAGGCTGGACTGAAATATCACATGAAGGGAAGGACTAAGAGCATTCATTCCATCTGGCAGAAAATGAAAAAGCAGGGATGCGGATTTGAAGGTGTATATGACCTGTTTGCCATCAGAATCATCCTTGATGTGCCTCGTGAAATGGAATACAAACAGTGCTGGCAAGTGTTCGCCATCATCACGGACATGTATCAGCCTAATCCGAAGCGTATGCGCGACTGGTTATCCGTACCTAAGAGTAATGGATATGAAAGTTTGCACACCACCGTACTGGGTCCGGAAAAGAAATGGGTGGAAGTACAAATCAGAACAGAACGTATGGACGATATCGCCGAGCATGGCCTGGCTGCCCACTGGCGCTATAAAGGTATCAGACAGGGAGAAGGCGGCATTGACGAATGGCTTGCCAATATCCGAAGTGCGCTGGAGAACAATGACGATCTGCAATTGATGGATCAGTTCACCACAGATCTGAAGGAAGATGAGGTGTATGTATTTACCCCGAAGGGTGATCTGCTCAACTTCCCGAAAGGTGCCACAGTGCTTGATTTCGCCTACTATATCCACTCGCGTATTGGCAACAACTGCGTGGGAGGTAAAATCAACGGAAGGGCCGTAAGCTTCAGACAAGAGCTCCATTCCGGCGACCAGATTGAGATTCTCACCCAGAGCAATCAAAAGCCAAGACAAGAATGGTTGAATATCGTACAGACATCGAAGGCAAAAGCAAAAATCAGACTCGCCCTCAAGGAAACCCAGAAGAAGGATGGTCTCCTTGCCAAAGAACTTATCGAGCGACGATTCAAAAACCGCAAAATCGATATTGATGAGAGTACGATGGCGCGTATCATCAAGAAGATGGGCTACAAAGAGAACTCGGATTTCTATAAAGATATAGCAGAAGAAAAACTGGATGTCAATAGTGTTATCGACAGATACGTGGCAGAACGTGACCACGATCTCAACTTGTCCAACGCCACCAGACCTGCTGAAAGCGCAGCCAACTTCGAATACGAAAATCCAACAGAGGAACTGGTGAAACAAAGCGATGACGTGCTTACCATAGACGAAAATCTCAAAGGTATAGACTTCGAACTTGCTCATTGCTGCCACCCTATCTATGGTGATCCGATTTTTGGTTTCGTAACCATCAACAAGGGAATCAAGATTCACCGTACCGACTGTCCAAATGCCCGCGAATTGCGCAGACGTTTCGGTTATCGTATCGTAAGAGCCCGCTGGAGCGGTAAAGGTTCTTCCAAGTATGCCATTACTCTGCGAATTATCGGCAATGATGATATCGGTATTGTCAGCAACATTACCAACATTATTTCCAAAGAGGATAAACTCGTGATGCGCGGAATCAACATCTCCTCCAAGGATGGACTCTTCTCGGGTAACGTAACAGTCATGATAGATGATGCTACAAAGACAGAAACACTCATCAAGAAACTGAGTGCAGTAAAGGGAGTAAAACAGGTAATAAGAATCTAAACGTAAGATTAAAGTTAGCTGAAGTTATAACATAACTTTTTTCAGCATAAATTCAACGAGATAAAGGCTAAATGCTTGATGCTTATAGTATCGCATTTAGCCTTAATTTTGTTTAAGCACAAGTATGTAAACATTAAAATTTGTTATAAATAAACAGATTTTCATAAAAATCCATTGCTATTTCGAATATAATAACTATTTTGTACGTGTGTTTTTCATAGTATTAGATTTAAGGTTAACAAGGAATGGGTCACAGCGGTGACCCTTTTTTTATGCTTTTTTGAATTTTCTATAAAGTTTCCAAGCCAGCAAAGCACCATCGAAAGCGCTAACACCGATGGAGAACAGACTCTGCATTCTTTTGCTTGGGCTTGCGTTCTTGGACAATGCATCAGGCTTTGAAAATAATGATTTCCACAAAGCCTTGATTCTTGCATCATCAGCCTCGATATCCTTTTGCAGCAATTCTTTTCGCAAACGGATTTCTGTCAATGAACTATATTGCGTCGGATTAGAATTATCTTGACTCATCATCTTATCATTATTTTTGCATGAAAATACCGGCAAGGAATTTCACCAAAGGACGTTCAATCCATTGATGGCGGAATATAAAGAATACCACTAATATAAATAGGTATATAGCCGCAACGATGCAGAATCCCCAGACATTATTTCCAATAAGTTCACCCAAGCCATAAGCCAAGGCAAAAGACAAATAAATAAGGGCAATCATGAGCAGACCGACTAACACTACGGTAACAGTTAAGGCAGTCAGCAAGCGTACCACTTTATCCACTACATCGAGCTTCACGTATTCCGTCTGAAGTCCGATGTAGTGTTTGAGCACTTCAACAAGTTGCCCAATAGTTTCTACATTTTTATCGTTAGAAAACATCATGAGAAATTATCGTCCTCTAAAAGACATGATAAATTATACCTCAGGAGCAGCGTCCTTGATGTCATCTACCAAATCATCAACATCTTTTTTGCTAAGCTTGATGTTATGCTTGCTGCAGAAATTGTCAACAGCATCAGCAATCTTGCTACGTGTATCCTCACCCTTCTCAGGAGCAAAAATCAAACCTAAAGCTGAACCAGCGATTGCACCGCCGAGGAAAGCTCCAATGTAACCTAATGCTTTCATAATTACAAAGTTTTTATTGTTAAACATGTTATCAAGAAATCAACGGGCTAACCTTAAAAGATGGTCCGATGACTTCTTTATGTTGCAAATATACTAAATAATATTCAATAAACAATGATTTTTTCCTTAATTTTTATTTAAAGGTGTTGTATTACCCATGTTTTAACAAACTTTATGCGATGTTTCTTGTTGTATTTGCAATATTATTTGTATTTTCGCAGAACGAAAGCGACACGAATTGTCAACGGTTGGTGATTATATCACTCTAAACAACAAAGAAATCAAATAAGTTAAACAATAAAAACATTAAGTTATGAAGAAATTATCAGTTTTGAGCTTGGGCTTGTGCATTGTTTTGGCACTTGCAAGTTGTAAGTCTAAAGAAAGCATGTATAAGAAAGCATACGAGAAAGCACAGGATCAGGAAGTACAGCAGCCTACAACGACTGAACCAGTTGTTACTCCATTGGAGACAACTACTCCTAGCGAATCAACAAATACAGAAGTAGATAATGCATCAGTACGTCAGGAGAATGTATCACTCGTTGCAGGTTCTGGTCTCCAGAATTTCAGCGTAGTAGTAGGTTCTTTCTCTTTGAAGGCTAACGCTGAGGGTCTCTACAACACATTGAAGAGTTCTGGCTATGACGCACAAATCGTATTCAACAATGAGCGCAACATGTATCGTGTGGTTGCTTCCACATTCGTAGATAAGGCTGGTGCTGTAAAGAGCCGTAACGAACTCCGTGCCAGCAAGTACCCAGACGCTTGGTTGCTCTTTAAGAAATAATGCGCATCTTATCCATAGATTACGGTAAGAAACGTACCGGACTGGCAGTGACCGACCCATTGCAGATTATTGCAGGTGGGTTGGCCACTGTTGCTACATCAGAACTATTTGTCTTCATCGAAGGCTATATACAAAAGGAACAGGTGGAGCGCATTGTCATCGGCAAACCGATGCAGCCCAACGGGCAACCCAGCGAAAACCTGGCGCGTGTAGAGAACTTCTTCAACAGATGGCGCAAGGCACACCCGGAGATTCCCATTGAGTACTATGATGAAAGATTCACTTCTGTACTCGCCCATCGAGCAATGATAGCCGGCGGAGTAAAGAAGAAAGTGAGAAAAGAAAACAAAGGACTGGTGGACGAGATTAGCGCCACCATTATTTTACAAGATTTTTTGCAATCCAGAAAATGATTTTACCTATTTATATATATGGTCAGCCTGTATTGAGAAAAGTGGCTGAAGATATTACTCCGGATTATCCGGAACTGAAACAGCTGATTTCCAACATGTATGAAACTCTTGACGCAAGTAATGGAGTGGGGCTTGCAGCTCCCCAAATTGGTCTCGACATCCGTGTTGTTGTTATCGATTTAGATGTACTTAGCGAGGATTTTCCTGAGTACAAAGGTTTCAGAAAAGCATTTATCAATGCTCACATCATCGAGCGCGACGAGGAAAGCAAGACAGAGTCTTTGGAAGAAGGCTGCCTGTCTATCCCAGGCATCTCAGAAAAAGTTACCCGCCCTACCCGTATCCATGTGAAATATCTTGATGAAGAGTATCAGGAGCACGACGAATGGGTGGAAGGTTATCTGGCAAGAGTTATGCAGCATGAATTTGACCACCTGGAGGGCACCATGTTTGTAGATCGTATTTCACCTCTACGCAAAAACATGATTGCCGGTAAACTTAAAAACATCATCAAGGGCAAATTCCGCTGTGCTTATCGCACTAAAATTCGTCGCTAATCAGCGAAAAAGCATTTTCAATAGGTTTTAGTTCTATTTATACATTCAGTATGAACAAAAAGAGATTCTTGGCTATAGCTTTCCTTGCATTGTCTATAGCACCGGTTGCTGCGCAATATCGAGTAGATCGCCTCATTACTGCAGGCAGAAGTGCTCTGTATTACGAAGACTATGTTTTGTCTATCAAATACTTTAATTTGGCAATCGGCGCCAAGCCATATCTCTATGAACCATGGTATTATCGCAGCGTGGCTAAATTCAGCCTCGATGACTATACGGGTGCAGAGAGCGATGCTACAGAAGCATTGCATCTCAACCCTTATATCAATGATATCTATGACCTACGTGCTATTTGCCGTATCAGACAAAGCAAATATGATGAGGCTATCCAGGATTACAATTCTGCCATCAAGATAGAACCGAGGAATCGCAACTATTGGTTCAACCGTGCGCTCTGTCTGATGCAGGACAAGAAATACGATCCTGCTCTGGTACAACTTGATTCTATCATCAAGCAGTGGCATGACTTTTCCAATGCATATTCCCTCAAGGCAGAAGTGTATCTCCAGAAAAAAGATACCATAAGTGCCGAAAAATGGCTGGATAAAAGTCTGGAACTCAATCCATACGATGGAGATACATGGACCACACGTGCCTACATGGCTCTCGCAAGAAAAGAATGGAACATTGCCGATGAGGCTCTCACCAAGTCTTTGCATTTCAAGCCAAACAATGTAAACAACTATATCAATAGAGCCTTGGCTCGTATCAACCTCAACAATCTGAGGGGAGCTATGAGCGATTACGACAATGCACTGGATTTGGATCCGAATAATTTTCTCGCACACTACAACCGTGGTCTGATGCGTGTACAACTGGGAGACGATAACAGAGCTATCTCCGACTTTGACTTCGTCATCAAGATGGAGCCACAAAATTTCATGGCGATTTTCAACCGTGCGCTCCTGCATGAGAAAACAGGAAATCTCCGTGCAGCCATCCGTGACTTTACAACGGTAATCAATCAATTTCCTAATTTCTGGACAGGGCTCTCCTATCGTGCCAACTGTTACAGACGACTTGGCATGACAAACAAGGCGGAGCTTGACGAATTCCGCATACTTAAAGCACAAATGAACAAACATCTGGGAATACAACCGAGATGGAGCTCCAAGACCAAGAAAGAAATACGTAAACGCTCAGAAATTGATCCGAATAAGTTTGCAAGCCTTGTAGTAGAAGACGAACCAAAATACGAGCACGAATACAAGAGTGAGTATCGCGGACGCATTCAAAACAGATTGGTGGAGACTGCTTATCTCCCTATGTACAGAATCAGTTATTTCCCAAGTACACAAAATATTACGGGTGTACAGGCATTCGACAGGGACGTAGAGCAACTCAATATTCAGAACAAACAAAACAAGGACACAAAGCTCTACATCGTATGCAACAAGGAACAGCTGGACGAGAACGGCTCTATGAAAATATTCTCGCTGATTGATAAACTATCGGCAGAATTAAGCGTAGCAAAAGATGACGAAAGAAAGAAGGAGCTTCTGATTCACAGGGCTGTTGCCAATGCCGTATTGCGTGACTTTGAGGCAGCCATCAGTGATTTCACAGAATACATCAAGTTGGACGACACCAACGCATTAGCATATTGGCAAAGAGCCGTTTGTCAGACAGAAATGGACGAATTCAATGTTTCAGAAGGACAGCCTATCATCAACATCCATTCTGCAGAAGCAGATTTCAGTGATGCTATCCGTCTGAGCAAGAACAATAATGCATACATTTATTATAATAGAGGTAATCTGCACGCTAACCGCAAGGAATTATCCAAGGCCATTGACGACTATACCATGGCCATCAAGATAGACAACAAACTGGCAGAAGCATATTATAATAGAGGTATAGCACGTTCAAAAACTGGCAATAAGGCTACTGCCATCCAAGATTTGTCTAAAGCAGGAGAATTAGGTCTTTATGATGCTTATTCTGTCATCAAAAGGCTAAACAAACAGAAAGAAGAAAAGAAATAGATTTTGTTTGCAGATAATGCAACAACAGATAATTCTATAACAAAGGGGTGTATCAAGCAAAATTATCAGCTTAATACACCCCCTTCTGTATACAAATTATAATAACTTATAGATTTCACTCGGAGTTTTACGTTTCAGCACTTCCAAACCAAAATCCTTTCCTGCCACAATGCCATAGCTTCTCAAAACATGTTCAACAGTCTTCCGTGCCAATTCCGGATGATTATTTTCTTCACTAAGATGACAGAGCCAAACATGTCGGAGATTAGAAGTTGCATATTCGGCAAGCGCCTTTCCACAAGCATCATTACTCAGATGTCCGTTAGGACCCAGAATACGATCTTTCAGATATTGAGGATAATTACCCTGCAACAACATTTCAACACTATGGTTTGCTTCTATTACCAGATAATTAGCACGACCTATGAATTTGTGCATTTCTTCTGTAATATGTCCGACATCAGTAAGCAGACAGAAGCACACACCACCCTGTTCCACAAAATAGCCCACATTGTCGGTACTATCATGAGGAACTCCAAATGGTGTAACCTTAAACTCTCCCAGAGTAAAAGGAACCCCTTTTTCTATGACATGGACATTTTGCGGAACAATCTTCTTGCGAACACAATAATTCCTCTCTATCCCCATGTGAACTTTACGGGTTGTATATACCGGTAGATGAAAATCATTACTCAAACTTCCCACAGACTTAACATGGTCTGCATGATCATGAGTAATCAGGATATGATGAATATCCTCAAACTGCATGCCATAATTATGAAAATGCTTTTTCAAGCTTCTCAATCCGACACCAACATCTATCAATATAGAATCCGTCTCAGTGTAAAGATAGTAGCAATTACCACTACTTCCACTGCCGAAGGAAATAAATCTCAGCATTTAAAATTATATTTTCATGCAAAATTAGCAAAAAAAACTCATATTACAAAGTTTTTTAGTACCTTTGTAGCAATTTTTAGCAAATTAATAGGATTTAAACATCAGCTTTATGGTAAGAAATGTAATCACATATACAAAAAAACGCTTTTATCCCATACTTTCTTCAATTGTATGCGGAAGTTTATTCGGATTTTTGTCCCTCATGAGTTGCCAGCCACATGAAGGAAGTGAAGAACAACTGAAAGCAGACGTTGATTCCTTCGCTACCTATTATTATAATTGGCATTTTGAAAAGGCAGCCAGGTTTTGTACCCCCGAATCTAAGGTTTGGCTACGCTATGCCGCAAGCAACGTACACCCAGCAGACATAGAACTTCTGAAAGCAAAAAATGAAGATGCACACATCGAAATTGGAGACATAGACTTCAAAGAAGATGAAGTATCTGCTACCGTCAATCTGGAAATAACCAATTTTCTACAAATGGATACAATTGGTAAAGAGGCCCGTCTCATCAACAAGTCGAAACTCACATTGCCGATGACTATCCATAATGGCAAATGGAAAGTAGAACTCAAGCAGTTACCTACCTTGCAAAAATAGGTTTGCCCTTCCCTCTTTAGAAAGGCAAACCTACTGCAAAGTGAAAATCGAAATCACGGCTCAACTTTGGATGGAAGATAGACCAATGTTCCTTTTCTGATTCATAAGCAGGATTGACAGCTTTCATACCCACATCAAATCGCAAGATGAAATAATCAAAGTTCAATCTCAGCCCCATACCGTATGAAGCGGCTATTTGCTTATAGAATTCAGTAAACTTGAATTGACCTCCAGGCTGTTCTGCATAATTGCGGAGCGTCCAGATATTACCAGCATCTATGAAGAGCGCACCCTGCAATTTCCAGAACAAAGAAGAGCGATACTCAGCATTTAAGTCAAGTTTGACATCACCCGTCTGATTGATAAAATCGATACGGCCGTCAGTTCCCTTAAACTTACCCGGACCTAATTCTCTTACACTCCAACCTCTTACGGAATTGGCACCGCCAGAGAAATATCGTTTCTCAAAAGGCAGCACCGTGCTATTACCATAAGGATAAGCAACTCCCAGACCAGCATGAAGAGCCAAGGCATTACGCTTATCAAACTGGAACAGATGAGTATAATCAAAATCCAACTTCACATACTGCGCATAAGCGATATTAAACAAAGTATGTTGCCCCTGAGAATTAGTTTTAAATCCAAATCCCTTAGATACTCCATTCAGCAGATTACCTGCCGACTCAAAATTAGCCCTGACAGCATCTACACCATCCGTATAACTGACAGTAAAACCAGCCTTCATGATAAAGATATCCTCGTAGTTATAACGCAGGATAGCATTTCTGTTTTCCGCATTATCCAGATAATCACGCTTGAACGTAGAAGAGATCCAAGGCATATACACATAATTGAGATCCAGCAAATCAAAGCGGTAATTCAGATGATGCTTCGGTTCACTCCAGCGATAACGCCATGCAGATGAAAAGACTCTACGATGAAATTCAGGGCGATTCTGAAAATTCCAACTTACAGCCCACTCAGAACTTGCCGTCTGTCTGCGCCTGAAACTCTTGGAAAGAAATGGAGCCAGGAAACGAGGGAAAACTAATTTCGTTTCTACGGAAAACTCCGTATAGTTCTGATCCTGATAACCTTCCAAACCGGTAATTGCCTCATATGCACCACGAAACTCTATACTCAACTGTTCGCTACCATGAAAGAGATTGCGATTGGTATAGGTAATGGATGCAGCAGCACCCAAGTCACCAGCTGTGTTTGTACCTTCCGGCTGGAATGATATAGTAGAAGGCTTATTGGTACTTATCTGAATATGGCAATCCAGCAAATTGGTATCCGGCACTTCCGCAAATTTAATATTCGTATATTTTACAGCTTGGAGACGGGCGAAATTATTGTATGTCCGCTGCAAGGCAGAAGCATCATAAGGTCGCCCCTCTTTGATAGCTGTCGCATTGAGAAGAACCTGTTTGCGAAGATGGATTCGATCACTATCATTACTTTGGAAAAGTACATCACGTATCAGATAACGAGTATGATCAACTTCTGGAGAATTGCTATTTGACTTGTACTTTCTCAACTGAAGCGTCAGAGCAATATCCTTGCGTCCCATTACCGTGTCGGCCGTAAAGTGAATAAAATCCTTATTGAAACGGAAATATCCATTATCTGACAATAAACCAGCAATACGCTTACGCTCATTATCCAATGTTTCAACAGTAAAACGCATACCAGGTTTTATCTGCTGATTATCAGTCTGATCGAGATGCAACAACTGCTGGATACCTTCATCCTGGATGTCATAATTTACCTTTCCTATCAGAAAAGGCTGACCAGGATGAAGGAGATAGGTAGCCTTCAGTTTTTTCCCTTTTGTCTCAGTATAAAGAGAAACACCCGCATTCATATATCCTTCATTCTGCATGGCTGTCATCAGATTCTGACAGGACAGACGAGCCTGCAAGGTATCATAAATGACAGGCTTGCGACTGAAAGGATTTCTAAAAAGCGAAAACAACTTGGGCTTCTCTTTCTGACGTACATACTGAGATAGAGGGGCAGCATTATAATCAGACTGATCTGACACAACCGCCACCTTATCTAATATATACTCACCCTCTTGTACATACTTGCCAGTAGAGCAAGCCGTAGTCAACAAAAGGATTGAAAACGGAATATAACTATATCTCTTCATTGCTGCAAAGTTACGACAAAAAATCGAGCCAACGAAAAAAAAATATAAAAATTCAAACAAATTAAGGCTTTAACAGGAGGAATATTTTGCCATGTCCTATTTTTAATGTAACTTTGCCAAAAATAAGTCCTATGGTAAAGGACTTACAAGATTCATAATAAGAATAGAAGATACATATATGATAAGCAAGAATAAAATTAAATATATTCACTCTCTTGAGCTCAAAAAGAACCGAAATAAAGAAGGCGTATTTGTAGCCGAAGGACATAAGGTGGTGGAAGACCTCCTGGAACTCCAGCCTGCAGAAATCCTCGTTGCTACAGAAGAATGGCTGAAAGGTAAACGCTTTGGATCCTCAACAGAAGTGATTGAAGTAACTGATGAAGAACTCAAAAAAGTGAGTTTCTTACAGCATCCCCAACAGGTTCTTGCTGTTTTCAAACAGGCCGGCAGGGAACACCCTACATCTACTACAGGCTTTTCTGAAGTGGACACTTCGATTCTCAATCTTGCACTGGATGGAGTCCAAGACCCGGGAAATCTGGGAACAATCATACGAATCGCAGACTGGTTTGGTATCGAACATATCTACTGCAGTCTGGACACAGCAGATGTCTACAATCCCAAGGTAGTACAAGCTACCATGGGTAGTATAGCCCGCGTAAGAGTGGAATATGGAAACCTGCAGACTTTGATGGAGTCACTTTCTCAGGAGACACCGATTTACGGTACACTGTTAGATGGTGAGAATATCTACCAGCAAAAGTTAGAGAACCGTGGTTTTATCATCATGGGAAATGAGGGGAAAGGTATCACTCCTGCATTGACCAAACTCGTCAACCACCGCCTGTTAATCCCCAACTTCCCTGAAGGAAGAGCCACCGCAGACAGTCTCAATGTAGCGATAGCCACCGCTATTACTTGTGCAGAATTTAGAAGACAGGACATATCCCTCTCATAAAAGAAGGTTATGTTCTTAAAAGGAAGAAAATATTCATAAATGAAGAAGATCATGGATACTAAAGTTTTATTCAAGAATCGCAGCATAACATCCTGTATGAAAGCTGCTTATGATTACATCGGAAGCCATTTTACTTCACTCATCAAAAAGACATGGTGGGCTACACTCATCTATGCTGTTCTGATGGCAATTACCATATATTTCAGAATGCCCAATAAGGGACTGCATGATTGGGGAGTAGAAAATCCCATCACGTCATACCTTCTGCAAACCATCATTTATGCAATGACATGGTTTTCATTCTGTCTCAGTAGTGCAGCTATCTGGACATGGCTTACCAAGACATCATTCTGGAAGAATTTGCTGAAATTCACCATCGTATATATTATATTCGAAATAATAGGTGGTTTTGCCATCGGTTTCGGATATGGAGGCACGTCTGCTATTTACCAAGCCATGGCAACCAAGGCTATGGCAGCAAATTCCACTTTAACTCTGACTTATGCAGTAACAGGCATTGCCGCAATAATCTTATTGGTTATCATTGCACTCTTGGTTTTGCCTTTTGCCCATATCATCCCCCATGTTATGCTCAAGCAAAAAGAAGAAAAGCTGAAACCTTGGAGCACTTACAAAGAAGGCACCAAACACCTGGGCAGTATTTTCCTGATGGGTTTCTTGGGAACGATCATTATCTGCATCATTTCCTGTATCGTATTGATACCAACCTTCATCATGAGTTGGGCACAGATGTCATCTCAAGTGGGAGCTTTAGGTGGCGACCCGCTTGGAGTCCCTGCTTATTTCACTCCATTACTTTTGATTGTCTTGACTATCACAATATTTGTCCTGACATACGTTGCAAGCTGGTTAGGCTTTTCCTATGCCTACCTCTATGGTTCAAACACCTGTCTGGAGAAAAAGAAAAAAGAACTGCAAAATACAAACGAAGGCTCTTTCACCATTAAATGAAGTTGCTTTCATCTGCCAATGAAGCTGCTTTCACTTGCCAATGAAGCTACTTTCACTTTAAAGCATCATAAAATAGTATCAACATAAAAATACAGAATTCAATGAAAAAGACAAAATTGCTTTTCATCGACCGCGATGGAACCTTGATTCAAGAACCTGAGGATGAACAGATAGACAGCTTTGCAAAGCTCGTCTTTACCAAAGGCGTGTTCAGAAATCTCTCTTTCATAGCTCAACATACAGATTTCAAGTTAATCATGGTGAGCAATCAGGATGGTTTGGGCACTGACAGTTTTCCAGAAGATACTTTCTGGCCTGTACACAATTTCATCATCCAGAGTTTGGAAAGCGAAGGTATCCATTTTGAGAAACAGCATATCGACCGACATTTTCCGGAAGATCATTCACCTATGAGAAAGCCGGGTACGGGAATGCTGCAAGAATACATGAATAATCCAGAGTATGATCTGGCCAACAGTTATGTTATCGGAGACAGAGAGACAGATGCGCAATTAGCAGAAAATCTCGGTTGCAAGAGCCTCATTCTCGGCAAAGACGGAATGGATTGGGACAAGATAGCTGAAATTCTCTTTGCAGGTGACCGTATCGCTGAGGTGAAGCGCACCACCAAGGAAACTGATATCTACATCAAGGTAAATCTCGATGGTTCGGGTAAGTGCGATATATCTACAGGATTGGGCTTCTTCGACCACATGCTGGAACAAATTGGTAAGCATGGCATGATGGATCTCACCATACATACCAAGGGAGATCTTGAAGTAGATGAGCACCATACCATCGAAGATACAGGTATAGCCCTCGGTGAATGTCTCCTCCAGGCATTAGGTGATAAAAGAGGAATTGAAAGATATGGCTATTGCCTGCCAATGGATGACTGTCTGTGCCAGGTAGCATTAGACTTCGGAGGTCGCCCATGGCTGATATGGGACGCAGAATTTCATAGAGAGAAAGTAGGCGAAATGCCTACAGAGATGTTTAAGCATTTCTTCAAAAGCTTAAGCGATGCTGCCAAGATGAATCTCAACATCAAGGCAGAGGGTGAAAATGAACACCATAAGATAGAAGGAATCTTCAAAGCGCTGGCCCGCTCACTGAAAATGGCAGTGAAGCGAGACATTTACCACTTCGAACTGCCAAGTTCCAAGGGTATGCTCTAAAGGATTTCTATCACTTGAGTATCATAAGCAAACTGGAAGCCAGCAGGCAGTCGCCTGTTGGCTTTTTCGTATAAGCCAATCTGGTGAGTTACATGAGTAAGATAAACCTGTCTGGCTCCTATGCGCCTTGCCACACGGATGGCATCATCTACCAGCTGATGACTGTGATGAGGCTTCTCAAAACGCAACGCATTGATTACCAGTACCTCTACCCCTTCCAGATAAGTATATTCTTCATCATCCATCGACTTCATATCCGTGATATAGGCAAACTTTCCGAAACGATAGCCCAAAATAGGCATTTTATCATGCATTACCCTAATTGGCATGTAGGAGATATCCCCTATCGTATATTCACGATGAGGCTCTATGGTATGCAGCGATAATTTTGGAGCACCGGGATAAAGGAGTTCTGGATTAGCAGGGAAACAGTAAGGCATGGTATGGGGCAACGTGGAAGTAACCAACCCGTCACCATAAACCTGAATATCCCCAAATTTACAGAAACCGCGCAAGTCATCCATTCCTCCTACATGATCATAATGGATATGAGTAATCAGCACCCCATCTAACTTACGGAAAGGAACACGGAGAAGTTGCATGCGAATATCAGGACCTGCATCTATCAGTATCCGGGTATGATCCGTTTCTACCAATACGGCACAGCGAAACCTCTTATCCTTTGGATTCTGGCTTCTGCATACCTCACAATTACATCCCAAAACAGGAACACCGCTTGATGTTCCTGTTCCCAATAAAGTTATCTTTAATTTATTATTCATGAGACAACTCTTTATTTGATATTTACCTCAGGGTGAATCTCAATGCCAAACTTATGAAAGACATCATCCTGAATAGCCTTACACAATCTGACCACATCCTGTCCCTTAGCACCACCTCTATTTACCAAGACCAAAGCCTGCTTATCATGAACACCAGCAGGGCCAAGGCTCTTACCTTTCCATCCACACTGAGCAATCATCCATCCTGCAGGAATTTTCTCATGAGATGCATCTATCGTATAATGAGGCATGTTCGGATAAAGTGATGCCAATTCCTCATACTTAGTCTTATCCACGATAGGATTCATAAAGAAACTACCCGCATTGCCCTGATTCTTCGGATCCGGCAATTTAGCATTGCGAATATCCATGATGACCTCTCTCAACTGACTTGCCGTAGGATTAGAAATACCTCTTTCAGCCAAAGAACTGCGGATATTTCCATAGTCAAGGTTTGGAGTAAAGGTCTTTGACAGACGATATACCACACGGGTAACCAAATACTTATCGCGCCATTCCTTCTTGAATTTACTCTGGCGATAACTATACTCGCAGTCGGAATTATCAAA
>ULKX01024879.1_pt1 | contig 24313 bp, 18 predicted proteins | sample 1951271 | NCBI WGS metagenome assembly ULKX01 (sample SAMEA4835512, study PRJEB28245) | human gut metagenome | biome: gut microbiome; material: fecal sample | place: Denmark | collected 2008 | reverse complement strand
AAGTTAATCGGATTGGGAAACCTTTAATTAATTATTTTTAAATATTTAAGCTTTATTTTTGGTCAAATTTATATTTATAAATTAAAATTGGTTATCCAAAATATCAATGTATTTCTTTTATTCTTAAAAAACTAATATATATTATATTTATAACAACTGTACATTATTTTTAATAAGTAATAACTATTAAAAATTCCCTTACAAATATCTTATCTACTTTTCGTGGACAAAGATGGAATACCCTATTTTTTGTGGAAATCTTATAATCTTATCGAATGGAGATTAAAACATGGATCAAATTAAAACCGGAAACTTCTTAGTTAGTCTAAGAAAAGAGAAGAACATTACTCAACAGCAATTAGCCGATATATTACAAGTCAGTGTAAAGGCAGTATCCAAATGGGAGTGTGGCGAATGTTATCCTTCTCTTCAAAGCTTAAAAGATTTATCTGATTTCTATGGTGTTACCGTAGACGAAATCATAAATGGTGAAAGAAATAAAACAGAAGCCAAAGAACCAGTCAATACTTCTATTCAAATCAAGGAAAAGAAACCATTGAACTTTCCTATCCTAAGATCTATTTCTTTAGGAATTACTGGATTAGGAATCATGCTTTTTTTCATCATAATTTATTGTGCTTATTCAACAGCAGGTGGTTTAATTTGCATACTTTTCACAACCTTAATAGGATTAGTTTTAAGCTTAATAGAATTGAAGCATTATAAAGATAGAAAGAATAGCATAATAGCCTTATTCAATTATGAATTCATAATAATTGGAATAGCTCTATCCTTTATTAGTTTTTGTTTCTCGTTAGCCACATTAACTGTAACTGTCGAGAATTACTACATTACAGTTGACTCTTTTCATTTCGCAACTAACTTTGTTAACATTGCGATATGCCTTATAGGATTCCTAGTATTGTTGATTTGGGGTGGAATAGAATATGGGCTTTATCTTAAAAAAGGAAAAGATTTCTTCGATGCATTGAAAGACAAAGGAAATAGAATTCTAGCAGTTAACAATGTCAGTCTTATTATCGTCCTAATTCTTTATGTAACGCTGGATTCTAATAAATACAATTGCATTTGGTACCAAGTTGTATTCTTTGCTATCCCTTCTTTATTTGAAATAGTAGAGGCTTTTATCAACAAGTATGAAATCATATTCAAATCTATCAATTTAGTTCTATGTATAGCAGCATTTATAACATCAATTACTATGATAAATGTATTCAGCAATTATGTGGTAGAGTTGATTACAATATTGTTTATAGAAACAGCAGCCTTATCTTTTGCATTGTCCTTTGTAATATCTTCTTTAAAGAAAAAAGAAGTAAAATCAATTGAAAACAAATAAAATTATTGATTAAAATATTGAATCTGTGTAAGTGCTTACACTATAATTTACTCATAGAGAGGAGGTTTCTCCTAATATGGATAAATACATTCAAGATATAGCGACGATGTGGAATAATGGTTGGGACATAACCTTATATTCATTAATAGTAATTGTTATAAGTGCAATACTTACTGGACTGATAGGACTAGAAAGAGAAAAGCATGGATATTCAGCAGGTTTAAGAACTCATATGCTTGTAGGTGTCGGATCTACTTTATTCACTATTGTTTCAAAGTATGCTTTTGGAAGTGGAGATCCTGGAAGAGTAGCTGCTCAAGTAGTTACAGGTATCGGTTTTATAGGTGCGGGAACGATAATCCAAAATGGAATCAACGTCAAAGGATTGACTACAGCTGCTACCCTTTGGGTGGTGGCTGCAATAGGAATGTGCTGTGGAGTCGGCTATATTTCTGTAGCGATGATAGGAGCTTTAATTGCTTTAATAGTTTTAAGTGTTCTAAAACTATTGGAAGATAAAAATCCACGTAAAAAGTCATATAGATTAGCCTATCTTGTTACTAAAGGTGAAATGACTTTGTCAAAGGCTGTAGCAGCCATGGACGAAATGAATGTCATCGTCAAAGATATAGATATCAGTTCTGCTATGCACGAAAACACTAGATGCACAAAAGTAGTCCTGACTTTGAGGATAAAAGGTATGAATACAAAAGCTGAAGTAATGGATAAGTTGATAAATATACTCCAGCCTCTGGCAATGGAAGAATTGACTTGATCATTATCCGCTCAAATTAAAATCGAGCGGATTTTTATTAAAAACCGTATTCTAGGATCAAAAATATAACTTCAAGATCTGGTCATTTTTCATATAGTCAATAAAATAAGATCAGAAGGTATATTTATGGAACAAACTGATGAATTATTCGTTTCTTCATTGATAAACGCATATATAAAAGATAATGATGATATCGATTCTGATTTTTCACCTGAATTCATTTATAACTCAAACAATAAACTAGATAGAAAACAAGTCATTAAAGTATTAGCTGAAAACCTTAAGACTTGCGATGAATTCATGTTCTCTGTAGCTTTTATCAGCGATTCAGGAATAAGTCCATTAAAAATAGCTTTAAAAGAATGTCAAAACAAAAATGTGAAAGGCCGGATATTAACTAGTAATTACTTGGATTTCACAGAGCCTAAAGCCTTAAAAGAATTGGATGAAATGCCAAACATAGATGTAAAACTATTATGGATTGATGACAAATATACAAAAGATGAACCATCAGGATTCCATACAAAAGGATATATTTTCAAATTCAAAGACACATACAAAATAATAATCGGATCATCGAACCTAACAGGATCAGCATTAACATCTAACGAAGAATGGAATAGCCTTATAATCACAAAGAAAGATGGAAAAATAGCAAAAGAGATTTTGAATAGATTCGAAACACTTTGGAGCAATGATCATTCATTGAGCATAAAGACAATAATCGACAAATATGAAGAAGAATATGAATCTTTCAAAGAAATAAGATTATCGAATTCAAAAGAAATAAAGAAAGAATTCAAGCCTAACTCGATGCAATTAGCATTCTGTACCAAACTTAATGAATCCATAGATAAAGGTGATAAAAAAGGTCTTTTGATTTCTGCGACAGGAACTGGTAAAACATATGCATCAGCATTCGGTGTTAAATCCATAAAAGATAAAATTGATTTAAAGAAAATGTTGTTTATAACCCATAGGGAAACGATCTTAAAACAAGCTATAGAAACATATAGAAATGTTCTTGGTCAAGATATCAAAGCAGATTTATTCTCTAATGGGCATCACGATATAAAAGACAAGAATTATATTTTCTCTACAGTCAATACGATGAATCTTCATTTGAAAGAATTCACAAGAGATGAATTCGATTTAATTATAGTCGATGAATGTCATCGAATCGGAAAAGAAGGAATGTATCAAAACATTTTAAACTACTTTCAACCAAAGTTTCTTCTAGGAATGTCTGCAACACCAGATAGAACTGATGGATACGATATTTATAATTTCTTCAATCATAATATCTTATATGAGATAAGACTATACAATGCTTTGGAATCAAAAATGTTAGTTCCTTTTTATTATTTTGGAATATCGGATATCCTTATAAATGGAAAACAATTGAGCGATGATGCAACATTCGATCAGCAGACATGCGATGATAGAATAGACAATATAATCAACAATAGAAAATATTACGGATCATCTGGAAGTAGAATTAAAACTTTGATGTTTGTATCAAAGATTGAGGAAGGAATAGCATTATCAAAGAAGCTGAATAATCGTGGGCTCAAAACGATTTTCCTATCAGGAAGCAGTTCAAATGAAGATAGGGAAAAGTATATAAAGCTGTTGGAAGAAGACAATACTAATAATCCATATTTAGATATGATTTTAACAGTCGACATCTTCAACGAAGGAGTCGATATTCCTTCAGTGAATCAAATCATTCTTTTAAGACCTACACAATCTACAATTATATTTCTCCAGCAATTGGGTAGAGGTCTAAGAAAATTTGAAGGCAAGGATTATTTGACTGTAATCGACTTCATTGGAAATTATAAGAATGATTTCATGATTACAGATTCGTTCTCTTCAAAGAATAATGGAGAAGAATATCAGTCTAATGGTGGTGGTCGAGACGCATCTAAAACGACAAGCATAATGCTTCCAGGTGGAAGCATTATAGACTTCGACCCTATAACAATGAAGACAATAGTCGAAATAAGCGATAAGGCGAGAGATTCTGATAGTAGAAGAATTAAAGAGCAATATATAGCTATTAAAAACAAGTTAGGCCGCATTCCAACTTTAATTGAATACGATGAAAATGGAGATTTGACAGGCAGAGTTTTCTTAGATTTATTCAAACAGACTTACTATGATTTCTTATCGAAAGAAGAAATAGGATCATTTGATATATTAAGCCAAGAAGATAGGGATGAGATTAAATATCTATCTAATAGCTTTGGTAACGGATTAAGAATTCATGAAAGTCTTCTTCTCAAAACTTTGATTGAAGGTGGAAATGAAGAAGAATTCATAAAACAATTACCTGTAAATCAAATATATTATGAAAAAACTAGAAAGTCAGTGATATCAGTACTAGATACGTCATTTTTATCAGCTAAGGGATCTTTAGCTTATTCGACTATTGCAATAAAAAATGATAAGATTCAATTATCTGATAAATTCAAACAACATCTTTCAAATAAAACTTTCAATAAGTTTATAAATGAAATAATTGATTATTCAATCTATTCAAACAAGAAATATTTTTCTAATGTCACTGGAAATAATAATTTTGTTCTATATGAAAGATATTCTAGAAAAGATGTTTCTCGTTTAATCAATCTAACTAAGAACCAAGAAAGCACGATATATGGATATAGAATCTTCAAAGATCTAAATATTGTCCCTATATTTGTAACCTACAACAAACATTTGGATAAGGAATCACAAATCAATTACTCCGATTACTTCAAAAATAGAAATATTTTTTGTTGGGATTCAAGGCATGATAGAACGACTGAATCACAAGAAATAAAAGACTTGTTGAGCGTGGCTAAGAACAACGGCCAAATAATGTTGTTCGTACAAAGAGAAAGTCCAGATAACAAAGATGGTTTAAATAAACGTTCTTTCTACTATCTAGGAAACACAAAAATACAAAAATATTTCAATTCGAAAAACACTACTGAATCAGGAAAGAAAACAAACGTGGTCAAGTTTGAATTGAGGATGGACAATCCTATTCCAGAATATCTTTATAAATACTTTGTGATTTAATAAGAAACAACTGAACTGAAGATTTTATGTATCATCAAATCTTTAAATACAGATTGAAAGAAATCTTTTAGATGGATTTCTTCAATTCTTTTACAGCGAGTAAATCAGCTGGTAAAAAATCGATATTATCTAGTTGATCTTTGGTTATGAATTTAGCATCTTCAGCCTCAACTAATTCTAAGTGACCATCTATCAAAGAACAGATAAAACACTCCATCTTCAAATGGAAATTCGGATAATCGTATTCTACAGTACATAAATATTTATCTATGTTTATATCTGCTTTCAATTCTTCTTTAATCTCTCTTTTTAAACATTCTTCAGGAGTTTCACCTTCTTCTATTTTTCCGCATGGAAATTCCCACCAATCTTTAAATTCCCCATATCCCCTTTGCGTCACAAAGATTTTATTATCTTTCATTATTATAGCTGCCGATACATGAATGTTTTTCATTGCTGACTCACCTCTTACAAAACAGTATTTTATCTGGTGAAGGATCAGAGATCAAATCAAAAATATCATTTTACTTGTTATTTAAAAAACATTGGAGTAAAATACCCCATTGCAACCTGTCCGAGAGATAATCATTCCTCGGTTTTTCTCATGGGCATGGTCGAGCTAAAATTCCAAGGAGGAAAACTATTATGGCATTAGCAAAAGAAGAAATCGTCGAACTTACCAAGAAGTTCGGAAAAGACGAGAAGGACACTGGTAACACCAAAGTCCAAATTGCTCTTTTGACCAAAGAGATTGCAGATCTCACTGCTCACCTTTTGGCCAACACTCACGACTATTGTGCAAAGCGTTCTTTGACAATTCACGTCGCAAAGCGTACCAAGCTTCTCACCTATCTCAAGAGAACCGACTATGAGGGATATCAAGCCCTTATCAAGGATCTCAAACTCAAAAAGTAATTCGAGTTTCCATGTCATATACCCGCATTTCAAAACAATGCGGGTCTTTTTATTCCAAAAAATAAGGTAAAATATATAAGATGAAAGAAGGAATAGATATGATTGATAGTTTCAATGATGTTCTCAAAGCTAGAAGATCTACTAGAGAATACACTGAAGAAGGTGTATCCAAGGAGGACATGCAACAAATAGTAGAAGCTGGTACATTAGCTCCAAGCGGAATGGGTAAAAAAGAATTGATGTTTGTTGGATTGACGAACGAATATGCGAAAGAATATTTGTCGATTGCAAAGAATAAATTTGGAATGGATAGATATTATGGTGCAAAGCACATAATCCTTGTATTTAGAAACAAAGAAATCGAATCCTTATATCTTTTGGATGTTGGTGCTGCTATGGAAAACATGTTGCTCAAAGCTACAAACTTAGGACTTCAATCTTGTTGGATTCATGCTGCTAAAGATTTAGCAGAAAATAAAGACTTCTCTAAGTTCCAAGAGAAGCTTGGATTAGATAGCAAATACGAAGTATTAGAATCTATAGCTATAGGACATGGCGAAAAAACTATAGATAAAGAAGTGGACAATTCCCGTGTCAAAGTATTCTAAACATAGAATTGCCATCTTAGGTGGTGGAGTAGCCGGAGTCTCTTTAGCTCTATTCATAAAAAATAGAGATCCTAGTTTTGAAGTCTCAATTTTTGATAGCTCAAAAAAAGTGGCTTCTAGAATTCTTATATCTGGAAACGGACGATCAAACTTCTTCAATACAGACTATTTCAACCCATCGAGCTTGGAAGACCCAATCTTTCACAAAGCAAAAAGTATCGTGGAAGGATCGATAGGATTAGATGCTTTTAATGAGTTCATCAAAATAACAAATTGTCCTTATTTCAATCAAGGAAATCTCATATATCCTTTTGCGAACAAATCATCTGCTTTATATGATTCAATGATGGATAAAATCCAACAGTACAAAGTACAAATAATTCATGAGAAAGTAATTGATATATTTGAAAACAAAGATGAATCTATTTCTTTTAAAACTATCGATGAAAATAATGACATAAAGAAATACTCATTCGATAAAGTATGTCTTTCATTTGGTGGTAATTCATTAGCATATCCACCTTTTGATTGGTCTATTTTGAAATCCTTAAATTTAAAACATATCGAATATACCCCCGCTATTTGTCCTATAAAAGTAAAAGAGAAAGGACTTAAAGCCTTAGATGGAATAAGAGCTAAATGCATCATGTCTCTTTATAAAAAGGATGATTTGATTTATAAAGAAGAAGGCGAGATATTATTCAAACCCGATGGATTATCTGGAATATGTATCTTCAATGCATCGATTAGATTAAATCCAAATGAATTGAATTCATATTCTATTCATTTGGATTTAACTAAACATTCCAATTCTAAGATAGAAGTAGATATGAATAATATCTATTATGCATATCCAAAACAATTGAGTGAATATATAGTTAAAAAATCTAAAGAAAATAGTAAGACTTTGAATAATGAAGCTAGTGATCTATCATTCCAAATCCAAGGTTTATATCCTTTTAAGTTCTCACAAGTATCTAAAGGCGGTATCGATTTCTCTGAAATCAATACAAAGAACATGAATCTAATTAAGCATAAAAATATCTATACTTTAGGTGAAATGCTAGATATACCATTACCATGTGGCGGTTATAATATTGGATTGTGTATAATCGAAGCCTACAAAGCCATGTTAAGTTTATTAAGTTAGGAGAAAGAAGCTATGGAAACAAACATAAATCAATTAGTTAAAGACAATTTAGGATCTTATCCAGCTCAGATCTTTGAAGAGTACTTCAACGAAAGAATTCCGGAAGCTGATAGGGATGGAACATTAGCTGTTTTAAAGAACACACTAGATATCTTAAAACAAACAGGTAATCTTCCAAAGAATTCTTCCTTATACTCATTGGTCTTCGATTTAATAAACTATTCGTATGGTGAATGGTGGTTTGCAGTAAGAGATAACAAAAACAAAAAAGAAATAGTAAAAGACCATTCTTTGATCGTTTCACTATCAAATAAAGTTGCTGTTAAATTCTTGCTATTGGTAAGAGGAGTTAGAAAAGGTCAACTTAAAATATCTTCTTTGAGTCCTTATTCACCAGTCAACACTGCTTTAAAAGCCTTGATTACTGAGCTTATAAATCTCAATTTTCCTTTCATACAAAACAATCCTCAGAAGACTTTAATCAACGATTTGTTCGGAAGGATTTTCTCAAAATCAAATGGAACTTTAAAAATGTTATCGCAAGGTTTAGCTAGTGATGCATATGTATCGTGGAGAACATTGCATGAAGCAGAATGCATCCTTGCAATCCTAGTTAAAGATGGAAAACCTATGCAGGATGAATATGTCCAACATATCATCTACGATAACGCCTTTAGAGGATCTATACAATCCAAAGAGAGAACAGACGAAATATTCATAGCTTTAAAAGCTGATTTAAAGTCTCACGGATTGAAGAGTAAAGATATGAAGAAGTTCATCGAATACGGATGGCTTTATCAAACCCCAGAATACAAAACACTGGAAGAGAAAGGAAAGCTATTTGAAAAATACGCTGTCTCTATTCGTGATTCAAATGGAAAAGAAGGATCCTTTAAAATCATTAGAGGCCCATCTATCGAATCTGAGGACTATCCTTTATTTGAAAAATATCGTGCTGAATTGATGTCATGGGATCACAACCAATTACATGATTTTAAATTGAACTTCAGGGATGGAATTGAATTCTTAGCCGGACTTTCAAAATATTCCGAATGGTACGAAACAGCCAGTGAAGTCACACATTCCTCACCTGTTTTCTTCTATTCAAACGATCAATTCTTCTTCGACTTATCAACTGTCGCATTATATCAGTTAGTACTGAGAGTCACAGGAATCTTCATGTCATATATGGACGAAGTATTCTCGGCCAATCCAAACACAAAGGGATTAGTTCTTCAACTAATCTCTTATGCCAAAGAGATGTGTGATGATCAATGCCAAAGATTTAAGAATCTTTATGGAATAGATGTCTTAAACGACGAAGGTAGTGTCAAGGATCCACATTCGAGAACAAGAGCTGAAAACAAGAGTGTGGATGATGGTGAAGCCTTCGATAAGCTGAGTGATTCTATGGATGATAAAAACTAAAAGGACTATTTAAAATGAGTGAAAAAACTATATATAAAAACCTTCCTATTGTTAGTGCCAAATGTACAGGATTGGATGATTTAGGGCAAGGTGTATGCAAGGATAAAGATAACATTCTTTTCGCTAGAGGACTCCTTCCTGGTGAGGAAGGTGAAGTACAACTTAGAGCTGTCAAAGGAAAAGTTGCTTTTGGTGACACGATCAAAGTCACTAAAAAAAGCCCTGATAGAGTCAAATGTCCTTTTGAATTGACAGAGACAGGAATATCTGATCTAGGTCATTTAAGATACGAAAAAAGGCTTATCTATAAACAAGAAAACATAAGAAATCTGATAAAGAAGTTCACCCATCTCGATATCGAAGTAAAGCCAACAATTCCTTGTCCTTTAAAAGATGGATTTAGAAACAAAATACAAAGACCTGTAAAGTATTCTGCTAAAGAGAAAAAAATAGTCAGTGGATATTATAGAATCAACACCCATAAGCTAGTAGAAATGGAGCATTGTCCAATCGAAAGCAAATTATCCGATATAGTTTTGACCAACCTTTTAACCATATTGAACAAATATAATATTCAGGCTTATGATGAGGATTCACAAGTAGGACTATTACGTCATATATTGATCAGAACTTCCTACAACTACCAAGAAGCTTTAGTCACATTAGTCATCACAAGTTTTGAAATTCCAAATCTCGATAACATAGTAAAAGATTTGATAGATATATGTCCTGAAGTTAAATCGATAACACTGAATTTAAACAAGAGAAGAACAAATGTCATTCTAGGAATGCTCGATAAAGTTGTATATGGCGATGGCCATATAAAAGATTCGATTCTCGGAAAGACATTTATCATATCAGCCAAATCCTTCTATCAAACGAATCCATCTCTTTTAGATCAACTCTATGGTAAAGCAATCGAAGGCCTTAATCTAAACGGAACAGAAACTATATTAGATGCATATTGCGGAACTGGTACAATTGGAATTTGTATGGCTGACAAAGCTAAGAGAGTTGTCGGTGTAGAAATAGAGAGCAGTTCTTATGAAGATGCCTTGATAAATGCTAAAAACAACCATATAAATAACATTAACTTTCACTTAGATGATGCGACTGAATATCTTCAAAGAACTGATGAGCATTTCGATTGTATAGTCTTAGATCCTCCAAGAAAAGGAACAACGCCAGAGTTCATTAAAGCCTTGATAAAAAACGGTCCTGAAAAAGTAGCATACATATCTTGTGACCCTGCTACATTAGCTAGGGATTTAAATCTATTGAAGAATGATTATTCAATCATTTCAGTACAAGGTGTGGATATGTTCCCTACTTCGCATCATGTCGAGACGGTGGTGTTGCTAAGTAAGAAAAACGGCTAAAAAAGGCTGAGAATCGATAAAAATTGATGGATTTCCTTCTTTCTAAAAATGAGGGAAATCCTTTTTTTGTTGCAAAAATGACCCAAGTGGCGTTAAAGCGGTAAAAAATAGGGCATTACTCGTATGGGAAAATAGGTCAACATCTCCTGATAAAATTGCGACGATTGTTGATGGAAAACACATCAAATACAAAGACGAAATAATGTCTCTGAACGTTTTCGGATGCAAAATCACAGGATGGTCAGCAATTCAAAGCTATGCAATGACAAGAAGGGTTGACGATACAAAGACCTTGTCCGAACTCAGAGATGAAAAGATGAAACAATTGGAAATAATATGAAAACTGGAAATTGAATGTCGAACATCTCATTCAATTTTTACTGGCTCGGATTAGAAATGTAGGATAGGAGGATGCGTTCCTCCTTTTTTAATGACAAAAATAGGCTGTTGAATATCAATTTCTCTTTAGCTTTTCGACAAAACGCAGTTGCCGTGTGAGAAATTTTTTGATTTCGGAAATTGTGTGGTAGAATAAACCGAACAAAGAAACGGGGCTTGCATGAAGAAAAAACTTTCATTGAAGAAATTCTTATCGCGAAGGCTTGCATGGGGGATATTACTATTAAGTAATCTCTCTCTGATTTCGATAGGCTTCTCCGCCTGGAGCATAGGCGCCGTCACAACGGCTGAGGCTCAAATTAACGTGAGCGCGACAGGCATTGTCGACGTCAACAACTACATAAATTATGGGACTGCTACCGTTTTCAACTATTGCAGGGACGGGATTATATCAAACGATACCATCGTCACCGAAGGCGACGTTGTCGTCAATTTCACAATCAATCTAAACGACTCAAACGACAGGATTGCAAACCACCTCGACGGAGCCGCCTCTTTTTCGCTTGCTACGACGTTTACGAATGGCGCTAAAGACGTGTCCGGCATATTTTCTAGCTATCTCGATAGCGTGACACTTAGCGCCAGCGCCTCACAAAACGAAGTCAACTACAGGCTCTCGCCCATCAAACGCGACGTTGACGGGTCCAAGACATATAAGACCACATTCTTGATTTCTGATGTCTTGGATACCAGCCATGCCTATTTCAGGGTGAAGTACTCATTCAAGAACATGCCGGTTGGAGACGAATTCAATTCTCAGGTCTACACCAAGCTTAATCATGGGAGGTTCTGGTTCAATTTCAAAGCGGAGGTTGAGGCCGCATGAAAAATGGAAAATACTGGATTGGCGTCTTCCTGCTTTTTGTTTTCACGGCTCTTGGCTCAATTGGATTCGGAAGTTGGTTCGTTAAGAATGAGAAGACCAAGGGATATGACAAATACCCGGACACCACAGCTCAGAAGGTTGCCTATACGCAGAATAACGGGACGAACACGTATTACACGACGCTTTATGCTGCAATAAACAACACCAAAGCGGGTACGATTTATGTCATACCAGGCACCAATCCGACGCTTGACAAGAGTGTGTCTATTGCCAGCGGGGTTACTTTGAGCCTTCCGTATCTCGATGACTTGAAGAATAAGCATGTCGTTGAAGACGAGGGAAGGACTTCAACGGGTAATTTCGCGGATTACGTAGAATATTCCACAAAAGGCACTGACAAGCCTACAATTTTTTGCCAATCGAATGTCACCATAGCCGACGGAGTCACTTTGACCAACAACGGAACCATCGTCGTTGGAGGCGTACTTGGGAGGAACGGGCAGGCGCCAACCGGAATGACCGTGGGAAATTATTCAAAAATTACCATGGGATCTGGATCGGTTATAGAGAACAGAGGTGAATTTACGTGCTACGGCTACGTCAAGGATGCAACTGGCTCGAGCGGTGGTCTGATTTCTAATTATTCAGAAAGCACTTACTCCGCAAAAACGCCCAAAGGCAAACTCACTTTGCCGTTTGTAATATACGATTTTAGAGGCGGGTCATATTCCTCTTATTCCGTGATTCAAGCGAAGTCTATGCCTTTTAGTGTCTTTGATTTTCCTAACATCCAGTCGAAAGTCTCCTTTTCAGGATCTGCTTCTTTAGAGGGGACAATAACGGTATATACAAACAGCGTCGTTACAGCCCAGGCGACGGTTATCGGGCCAAGCGATTCCGGGGCACTGATTCGATATTCGACTGGAAGCAACATTGAATATAAATGCAACGTGCCCAAAGGATATACATACGATGATTATCAGCAAAACACAAAAGCTAGCGATGTAATTAAAACCACTTTCCGTGTCTCAGGCGGTGTCCAAATAGCCAATTTGAGCCTCAACGTTGGCATTGAAATTAATACTGAAAAATACAACTTACCGTTTTCATACAAGTTCGATTTCTTTTTTGAAGACGGGGAGGTTTCTATTTTAAACAAAGTCAAATTTTTGGCTGGGTCTAACGTTACGATTGGAGAAAACGCCACCGTCTCGGTAAAAGCAGAAACCACTTTTTATAGGAATTATATTCCAGTGATCACCACCGGAAACGGTGACAGATACCCCCGTTACATTAAATCAGCTCGGCTTATCAACAACGGGAAACTGAATTTGAATTCCGCTTTTGGCGGTGTCGTTGAGTCATCGACTGAGGGAGCAAGGATATTTACCCAAGGCGGCTACAGCGGATCTATCACCACAACCGAAGCCCTTAGCGGAAGGGCCGGGGGAATTCTTGGCGATAAAGAGGATCATACCGAGCAAGCGATGTTTACGTTAGTGGACAAGCAAAGCTATGTGGCTTCAGATGATACTAAAATGCGTTTTGGAAAAGTAAGCTCTGTGCTGTATTCCGATAAAATCTCGGGCTCCACATCATATACTTCATACGCTTTGGATCATCCGAACTTATATGGATGGTATGATGGAAGAGTTCTTAGCGATATCACCTACGGAATTCGGTATAAACTCAATAGCGAAACGGCCATTAACAACAATACCATCACCTCCTTTAACAAATCCGACTCTGCGATTACGTTGAAAAAGATGACAAACACTTCTGAAAAATACGCTTTTAATGGCCTATACTATGATTCAGAGTATACGAAACGATTGCCAGAAAATTCGGATGGAGACATTGTTTTAACGCCGGCCACGGCCATTGAGAACTTAAACGGCAAGAACCATGTGGTTTTGTATGCAAAATGGATTGACTCTTCCGAGGCTAAATACGCGGTTGAGTGCGTCACTAGCAACACGGATGATCATTCCTCCGTTAAACAAATTTCCTCTGCGCCCGCAAACTATATAGTTGGCAACGGCTTTGCTTTGGAGAAGCCGAACGAGTTCTATGTTTACGAGAATCTTGCTATTGATAGAGGAACGGGTACCATTGTCACGTATAAATTTGACGGCTATTCAATTCAGATTTACGATGGCGACGGCAATCTCACTGATGCATCGATCGAGGTTGACAAATTAGGTAATTCTGCCGATGGAAAATTTGACGGCTTCGCATTCAAAGACGTTTCGTTGCTCAAAGAAAATTACAGAGTGGTCGCGATAGCGAAATATTCGACTGAGTCAACTGCGTTTTCCTTGTCAGTAAACTCAGGGGCCAAAACCTTAGACAAACAATCTAAGACAAATGTTTCTATAACCGGATTAGATGTAATTAAAAACATCAGTTTGACATTTGAATGGTCGGCTAATAATTCTAGGGCTACGTTTGGCAATACAGCATTATCTTCAACATATGTGTTCAATAATTACAAAGGAACATGGGGATTAGCAACGGAATCGGCGAACGTTAGTGTTTATTGCACTATTAAAGATGGCGCTCTAACCATTTCGAAACCCTCAAAGGAAATTAAATTCAAGAGAGGTGTAGCCGAATAAAATCTACTATAGTGTTTGAGACTCCTGGATAAATAGATCTATTTCCTAGTATTACTTAAGTGTACCGTTTTTGCCAGTTGCACAATCATGTTTGGAATGTAGTAGACCTGTTCCCTCCGCACTGTGCCTCGTATTGGTAGACATGTTCCTTGCGTCCAATCTACGCATGTTGAGACGGTGGTGTTGCTAAGTAAGAAAAACGGCTAAAAAAGGCCGAAAATCGATAAAAATTGACGGATTTCCTTCTTTCTAAAAATGAGGGAAATCCTCTTTTTTATTGCAAAAATGGTTTAGTGGCGGTAAACCGGTAAAAAACAGGGCTTTACTCGTATGGTAAAATAGGTCAACATCAAAAATGAACATCCATCCTACCTCGTATCGATACGGGGATAGGTGACCTTTATCCATGTTATATGAAAGGGATGGGGTGAAAATCTCTTGTCTTAGAAAGTCTTGCCATTTCAAAGAAGACTATTTTTTCTTTAAGACTTCCCAATAACCTGTTTTTTGAATCATCCCTTATCACATAATCATATGCGACTAATTTTTCAAGGCATCTTCAAAGACAAGTGATCTAAATTATAATGGTGACGTTATAACTGTTAATGCTCATTTGGTGTGTGTTTGACTCTTGAGTTTCTTAGTGATTTCCGAATAAAGTTCCCGTTCTTTTTGACAATAAATCGAAGAGATTTTGAGTGTTGGCAGCGATATTTTCGCCTGCCTTTGCCAAGACATTTGATGTCTCTTTATCGATTTCCCTTTTTGACTCCTCATAGCAATCTTCGAACAGCCTGCTCATACATATGCACAGGGTGTACATGATTTGGTTGAACAAATAGAAGAGCCCGTTCACGTCTGACCATGCTCCAGTGTTTGCGTACCAAAGGTATCCGTTTGCGTGGGAGACCATCTGAGATTCTGCGTAATGGAGCTTTATCGAATAGCCGTTAGATATGCCTTTGCCATCTTCCTTGAAAAGATCAGCCAATTGACTGACGAGCTTCGTCAAGGATTTCATCTTCCCCTCGGCATCCAATGTGTATCCTGTGGTTTTCTCGAAAGTTATGTCAAAGCTTTCTTTGCTCAAGCCGTTTGGGTATTTGGATTTATAGAACCCATATGCTTCCAAAAGGATTTCGTCGATGTCTTCCTTCGAGTCGTAGAGACGGGCAATCGACAGGTTATCATGGCATTGCATCAGCTTATAGGAATCGTTGACGTCCTCCGAGTTCAAATAAACTTCGTAGAAGACGCTTAAAAGCTCTATGAGGACCTTCCATTTGGACTTGACTTGCTCCGTGAAGCCGAATACGGTATCGAACGCCATCTCCTGTATGATCATCGATATGTTGTGAAAAGTGTTTGAGACGTAGTTATCTCCGAAGCTTTTGTTGAAAATGTCGATAACGCTTTCTAAATCCGTGCATTCAGATTTGATTGAGTCTATGAACCCCTCGGCATCCTTGCTTGAGAGAATTAGAAAACTGTATTGCTTCAAATTCATTCCTTTAGGAAGGGTTGAATACTCCTTCTTTAGGATTTCAAGCGTGTCCAATAATAGGTAAAGATGCCCCTTAGAGGTAAGGCTTTCATTTGATGTAGGATGAATCATTGCACTAAGGATTGAGTATCGCTTTTCCCATTCATCTCCAAGATTGTCTTTTACCACTTTTTGGAATGACAATTTTGGATTACAAGCGAAGGGGAGTGGGGAGCTGGCTATCTTCTTCAAATCGGCTTTGCTTATGTCCGGGAATGCGGCTTGGAAAAAGTCTAAAGCCTCGTTGAATTTGTCTTTGATATCGTCCGGTATGATGCTTGAATCATAGCATTCTTGGAATTTCCTATATTGCTTGTACTCGATGATGGGAACCTGGTTCTTTATGAGATCGAGGCTCATGTTATCAAAATATCCGTTTCTGCAGGCCGTTTTCATTGCCAGCCCTTCGATGATGCATCTCGAATTCAAGAAGATGCCGGGAGATTCGATATATTCGTAATAGAAATTCTTGAGGAAGCTCATCGCATGGGACGTAATGTAAAAATCGAAGATCTCGTCATAGGATGGCGAATATCCTTTCTTGTTGCATTTCTCAAGAAGAACGTTGTTGTATGGAAAGACTTTTCCGAAAAGGGCGTTCACATCCGATAGGACTTTCTCAAGAATGTCCCGGCTTTTGTTTCCGTCATCGTTTTTTCTCAGTACGAAGTAGCTATCAGCAAGATTTTGTTCCAGCCACTTTCTCGTCATGTAGACTTTTGAGTATTTTGCAATGTTGCACAAAACGCTTATCAAATTGATATCAGGGCAGTCATGAAGGTAATCGTAAAGATTCTTGCTGTATGCATAAGCGGCTTGCTGGCCTAAGCCGTCGTAACTGATGCCATAGCTCATATCAACCTCTTTGCCTGTTCTGGAATCTATCGAACCGTAAACTGGTCCTTTAGCCATCTCTTCAATGAATGGCATCGAAATCGCCAAGTCGTATATTTTGTCGTCAATCACCAGCCAGGAGTGATCGAATGGCTGGAAGCCTTTTTGCTCGCATTCTCCGATGCATGGCGTTGCATCGATTCCGATTTTCTTTGCGAGGGCATACATCATCGCAGTAGTGGCATGGCAGGCTCCGTACCAGTTGTTTTTCCTCATGAATGACAAAAGGTTGTCGCAGAATTGGATGAATAGGTTCTTTTGCTCATCGTTCATCTTTTCGTTCCCTCACCTTTCATTCCATCGAGATAGGCATTGAGCTCTTTGAGTTGACTTTTGCTTAATCCGTTGATTTTCTCTTCGATGGATTCCTTCCTTGTTTTGGTTTCCGGTGGAGTGGTCTTTGTTAAAAGTATCTTGTCCCCGTTGATTTCTACGCTAACATACTCCCCTATATGTAATCCTGCTTCCTCAAGCCATTTTCCTTTGAGAAGAATTGTCGGAACGGAAGTGTAGTTTCCTCCGCCCATGGATTGGTCATATATCTTTAGCTTTCTCATATGTTGCCGCCTCCTTCATTTTTATTATAACTTATCGTTAATAAAGTCTTAACGATTGCACTGAACCAGCACAAGAAGCAGTTGTTTTCTGTAAAATTGATTAATTGATACACGAATGTTACAATAATTTATAGAAAAATAACGATTAAACGGATTATATATTTGCATTTAAATTATCGTTATTTTAAAAGTAAAATGGAGGTGTTCATATGATTGACAATTTTTTCAAAGTGAAGTTGCTTCTTGCGATTGGTACCTTGGCGATTTGCCCATCTTTGCCGGATTTTTATTCGTGTTCATATAATGTTTCTTCTAAACAAATTAAAAAAGAAACAAGCGAGAAACTGCAGTTCATGCAACCTTTGGAGGAATATGATATTAATGTAATCGATTCTGAAAAATCGTTTGATGCTTCGGTTGAAACCTTTTTGTTTTCATCATCAAAACCCATTGATTATATAAGCAAAGAGGGTGAGGCTGATCTTGCCAATTTTGAATATAGTGATGGTAAAGTTTCTTGTAAACTAACTAACTTTAGCAACAATTCAAATATAACACTTAGTTTTTATCAAAAAAGCGAATTGATAGATAGATGTTCGCTTTATTTTGCCCAATCTGCAAATGGTTTTATCTATTCGTCTGCGATATCGTTGGATACAGCTCGTAGAAATGCAGGTCAAGAATTGAATTATAATTTGACGAACGATAAAGAGGAAAATACGACATTCAATAATAAGTCAAGTATTGTTCCTTGTGGTATTGGTGCCGATGGAACGATATACGGCACATTAAAATGGACGGATGAACAAGGAAATACGCATCCACTGATTGGAGCAAAAGTTAAAGCAACTATGTCTATGAGCTGGTGGAGTGCTGAAACATACACTAATTCTAGTGGTTACTATGTAATAGATTATTCTGATATTTGGCATTTTTTCGGTGGAATTCCAATGATTCATGTTTATACCGAAAGCGACAATGTAAAGGTACATAACGGCGGAACATATGAGAAAACTCACGAATTTAGTTCTGGAAGTGGTGGTGAATTTTCTTATACATTCTCTCCAAATAAAGATGGAGATATGGGAAAAGCGATGATGATATTTCAAGGCGCAAAAAATTTCTCAAATTATGCTGAGGAATTGAATGGGGGAGTACCTATTAAATATTGCAATATCAAATATCCAGACGGGACAAATGGAGCTTATTATGATGGAAATGATACGATTCATATAAGTGCTGAAACTCCGAGAAATAGTACATCACCTGAATCTTATGCTTCGTGGGATGTTCTCGGTCATGAGTATGGACATCATGTACAAGAAGTCTTCGGTATAAGTGCAAATCCTGGAGGAACTCATTATATACCGGGTAACAATATTGATGATCAATTTAATTCTGGATATTCTCTTGCTATTGCTAAAGAAAGGGGTCAAAAACTATCTTGGGGTGAAGGCTGGCCTACTTATTGGTCTACAGTTGCACAATCACATTTTGATAACGATTTAAAGTCCATATATACCGTTGGGGACACTAAGTATACTTCAACAAATGGTTTTGATTATGAATTAGATTCATATGGGACGGGATATGGCGACGCAGATGAACAGGCAATACAACGTTTTCTTTACAAACTATATGATTCTAAAACCGATAATTATGATAAATTTGATTTAGGAGAAATGTCTCTTTGGAATATCATTATCACAAACAAGCCAGTCACTTTTAGTGAGTTTATTCAGAATTTGTACGATGGTGGTTATAACAAGCATGATCTAGGAATATTGTTAGATCAGTACAATATCATTAATGGAAAAATTAATGCAACAAACTATCAATATTTTGATAAATTGCCAACATTTAGCTGGTCTGCTGAGTCTGGAAGTAATAATTTGAAATTTGATAAATTCGATTTGTATTTTGAAACCCCTTCCGGTTCTTTAATACAAAAAGTTAGCAATATCTCTGCTTCCGGCAATTCAGCATTTTATACTCCATCCAATATAATTTGGAATAATATTTACAATGCTTATGGTTCAACCTTTAATGTTTACTTTGTTGCAAGGCAAACTTATTCTTATGTTAGCGGAAATTATTACTCGGAAATCCGCACATTTTACAAGCCAAGCATATTTTCTTCCGGGAAAGTACAAGTAAAACCAAATGAATGGGGATTGGAGGGTAGATATTATTTTTCTAATGAGATAAATGATATTGATTCATTAGAAAATGATGCTGGCAACGTTCGTTTCTCATCATTGTCTAAGAGTGGTTTAACAATCACCACCGAGCGTCTAAGATGCGGATATATTGAAAATTCTTATATTAATCTATCTCCGCGTCGTGCTAATGCTGGTTATGCTTATTTAGAAATGGATTTCAATAAGCCCGTATATTCTATTTTATATAGTCTTGGTTTTTGGAGCAGCAGTGAAAATCTAGATGGAACTGCTTCGTTGTTTATTAAGGACGCTAATGACAATTGGAGCAAATCGCAAGATCTATTGGCGCTGCAGCTGAATACAAAAAGGCAAGGACTCAAGCGATACTCTCAGTATTTTGCAAACGGAATCTATGGTCTTAGATTTGAATGTACTGCAACCGCAACGGGTAGTCGAAATAAAGGCAGGCTGTCAATTGATGACATGGTATTTGGAACAAGAACAGGTATGAGTGAAAATCAATTCTATATCACTAATTATGGAAAAACATCTGCATAATTTGGAGTTTTTGGTATGAAATATAAAAGAACTAAATTATTGACTTTATTTGCTAACGCCATGGCATTGATTAGTTGCAACGGTGGTTTGTCAAATAGAACCTTTGTTGAAGTTGGTTTTAATAAGTATTACGGCCCATCTAGTTCAACAAGTCAGGTGGGGCTGGCTTTTAAAGCGGAAAAAGAGCAATCCTTAAATGCAACCTTTAATGTTTATATAGGTGCAAGAAAAGGATTTGCAAAAGATTGGGAAAATGATCTATGGGGATGCAATCCTGGTTATGGGACATTTGTAATCAATAGAGTAATTGAAGATAAAGCGGGGAATGAACTTCAATGTGACTATATTGAACTCGACGATTTTCCTGACGACGAAAAATATCCTTTATCTTATGAAACAATTGAGGGCACTACCGATGGGGTCATCATGCATTATGAGGGCTTTGTGACAGATACATTTGATTTTGGCTCAATAGATATTTCAGAAGGCCACATCGGCTATTATATTTGCTATTACGATGATGTAAACCAAAGGCCATTTGAAGAGAATTGCTATCTGTATGGTATCTCTTGGGGCGGAAAGCTGAATTTCAAGAAGAACGATAGAAATCAGGTTTCCTTTGAACAAATTTAGGACTTATGTGAATAAAAGACTCACTGAATTATTTGTTTAGCAAAAATTCGTTTTCTAAAATATTATCGAAACAATGATAAAGACATATCGATCTCATCGTTTTCTAATAAGGTAGTTACCTTTTACCTGTTGCACTGTCAGTCATACGGGTCTACAAAAGATGTCGACTTCATAACCTTGGTTGTATTTGGAACATTTTTTTGAGGAAAAATTATGCATATTGAGACGGTGGTGTTGCTGAGTAAAAAAGCGGGTGAAAGCAGACGAAAATCGATAAAAATTGATAGATTTCCTTCTCTCTAAAAATGAGGGAAATCCTCTTTTTTATTACAAAAATGGGCTAAGTGGCGGTAAAGCGGTAAAAAATAGGGCTTTACTCGTATGGGAAAATAGGTCAACTTCAAAAATGAACACCAATCCTACCTAGTATCGAAATGGGGATAGGTGGCCGATATGTTTACACGATGGAAGAAATAGGTGAAAAAGCCCTTGCTTATGGGCTTTTATTGAAATCGACCGTTTTCTCATTTTTTACGTTTTCAGAGTAGACTGCAACTACACAGACAACCTGGAAAACCAGTTATGGGTCGAAAAATGGCAAAAACGTGGGTATAGTTTGGTTGCCGGGCGAAAAACAAATAGGTTTGTTGATTGTGCGAGTTTCAATAAAAGATATTTGCTCGTGCGTTTCATTAATCTTTTTAGGCTTTGCACAAAATACATTTCTCGATTTTATGTTTCGTTTTGACTTAAACCAATGATTGAACCAATAAGTGAACCAATTATTGAACCAATCTGGGCTTTAAAGTATACTATTGTTACTATTGGATAGGGGATACCACATGAGTTTTTCAGCATCACAAAAAAGCATAGATGAAATTCTCTCAAGGAATTCATCATATCTAATCCCTAAAAACCAAAGAAAATATGTCTGGAGCGAAACCGAATGGTCAGAGCTCTTCGAAGATATATTTTTGATAGAGCAAACGAAGGATTACTCTCATTTTATCGGATCATTCGTTTTTTCTGAGTCGAAGAATCAAAGCGATTACATTGTTGTCGATGGCCAGCAACGCATGATCACAATTTCAATTTTGCTTTGCTGCATGGTCAGCGTTTTGCTTGAAATTAAGGAAGATAAGGTTGCTTCTTCCTTTTTGCAGCCATACTTGAGCGGTTCTAAAGACGGAGAAGAATATTATAAGATTACAAGAGATGATGGACCATTCTATTTAACTTACTTAATTGACGAGCTCAAGAATAACAATCCTGTCACGGGCGTTAAAGCGGAAGAGCTTCTTAAGAAAAATTTCGGCGAAAAAGATCGATACAACAGAAGACTTTTGGATTGCTTCCTGTTTTTCCAAAAGTCGATAGACGAATACATAAAAGGCAAAAAGAGAAGCAAGAAAGAAACTATTGTTGAGCTAAAGTCCAAACTTACTGCGTGCCAGTGCATTGAGATCGACGTGGAATCAGACGTAGAGGGATATAGGGTTTTCGAAACTTTGAATGCCAGAGGAATTCCTCTTGAGCAGCACGAACTCATCAAAAACTATTTATACAGTTATTTGAGAAGCAAAGAGAAAATCAAAAATCTTGATTCGAAATGGAGCAAGATTATGGCTAATGTAGCGACCGATAAGAAGGATTATTTCCCTGCATTCATTAGTCATTATTGCGCACATAGATTCGGTAAAATCGGAAAGAACGATGAATTCAAAGAAATACGCAACAAGGTGCCGAAAAGCAAGGTTGAGGAATTGTTAACATCCTTGTATCGCTGTTCAATCTATTATTCATACATTATCGACCCCGATAAATATAAAGCTGAAAAAGATAGCTCGTATTCAGTTTATGTCTCACTCAAATTTTTCCATAATCTAAACATTAGGCAAGCACGCCCCTTGATTCTTTCTCTTTTTGAAGCCTTCAACGACACTAACAAGATTCAAAAAGAACAATTTGAGAAATCGATGACGCTGCTTGAGAATTTCTACTTTATGTATGTTGTTTTGTTAAAGGGAACAACCAATAAAGTAGATAACACGATTATGCAGCTTTCAAAAAATATTTTTGAAGCTACGGATACTATCGATGCTTGTCAAATGTTAAGGGATGAATTATCAAAATTCGTATCGGAAAAAGACAATATAAAAGCTCAGTTCAAAGTCATCGGATTTTCTAACAAGAATCCAAAATTTGACAATTCATCAAACAAGAAGTGCGTTAATTACATATTTGAGAAAATCGAAAAGTTCTATGATGAAAACGATGAGTTGCCAACAATTAAAATAGCTTCGATTGAACATATATATAACGATAGCGAATCTGAGGATTTTGCTTCATACATCGGCAACTTGTTGCCTCTATCCAAACGGCTGAATAACAACATTTCGAATAAATCATTTGAAGAAAAAATAACATTTTATAAGAAATCCAACATGCTTTGCGTTCGCAAATTCTTAGAACACCACGGGCAGCAAAGGACATGGGGAAAAGAAGATATCGAAAAAAGAAGTGAGGCAATTCTCAACGACTGCTTCGATAAAATTTGGCAATTTTAATACTTACAAAATTGATCGCTTGTTAGGATAAACAAGCATAATCATTTTATAGAGTTCAAACGAAAATGCAATGGCTATTTTTCGTAATGTGTCTTTTCTTCATCAGCTTCCATAAAGGTCTCTATCATCTTCTTCAGGAGGTGAAGAGGCCTTTTTTTCCTTGCAATAACACACTCAAGGTGGTCTTTTATGGCACGCATGATGTCTTTCGCTGCAAAAGATGGCCTGACTCTTATCCCAAGTCCGTTGAAATCGGCAATCATAGCTGTCATTGTAGGTTCATCCAATTCACAGTAACTCAACACTTCCTCAAATCCGTCCTGGCATAGGAGTGACGGATTTAGAGTCAAAGCATCGCTGTAGGAGATGTCTTTCTTTCCGTTAGAATTCATGAGCTTTCTTGCATACTCTCCTTTGTGGATTGCCTCCATGACCCCAGCTTTGTCTTCATCGAAATACTTTAGAAACCACGACCATATCGTTTCATAAACGATGGATATCGTGACTTTTTCTTTGTCTTATCGCATTGAAGAGATATCTCTCCAGCACGAGGAAAATCTTCCCAATCGTCAAATCGCTCTCAGCCATAAAACAGGTCCTTCCTCTTTGCAAAAGCAGGACGAACGCGGTCCCGTTTGGTCCCGCCTAGAGAAGGCCTCTGTTCTCACATGGCAGTGCGGGGTCCAAATTAATTGCAATCATTAATGGAATTCTACCATAAACGGCATTGGTTGCTCAACTTGCCGCAGCCATGAAAATTGCGATGGCGACTAAGGATTCGCCCTGCGGAAAGGAGGTGGAGCGATGGAAGAGGTAAGGACCGACGACGGCAAGCTAGTGTCAAATGCGACCTTGAGCGCGGAATCGTCGAG
>ULKX01016190.1_pt1 | contig 24848 bp, 25 predicted proteins | sample 1951271 | NCBI WGS metagenome assembly ULKX01 (sample SAMEA4835512, study PRJEB28245) | human gut metagenome | biome: gut microbiome; material: fecal sample | place: Denmark | collected 2008 | reverse complement strand
TCCGGAACCACTCAGAAACCTGGATGGCAGCTACGTTCAGCCGAGCATTCGCCTTCTCCAACATCTGGCTTTCCGCCATCCATTGAAGTAGCAACTCCTTCTTCATCCCTACATGGTCCGCAGGTAGTTTCTTGATACCATCAAAGAGAATACCCACCAAACATTGCTTCTGGGCAATAGCATACAGCTCCTCCCAATCCGCTTCCTTTAAGGAAGAAGGTATATCCTTAGCAGAGCCAATGCAGAATCTCAGGAAATCAAAGAAAACCTGAAGTTGCTTTGATACAACCATCATTTCTTCAACCCTTGATACACTCCTCCTACTTCATCAGCAATCTGGTCCCAATCATACTTGCTCATGTCGTAATCCACATGCTGCAATGGAGCCTCAATAATCTTTCCGAGCTTCTTTGAAAGTTCATCCACGTTACCACAATGGAAATAATCATCCTTTGGCAAGCCAACCTCCAGATTCGCAGGAATATCGCTCACTACCACCTTTACCCCATAGCTCATCGCCTCCAACAGGGCAATCGGCAAACCTTCGTGCGAAGATGGAAGACAATAGCAACGGCAATTCGTCAACAGCGAATGAAGCTTTCTGCCTTTGATAAAGCCAGTAAGCACCACACCATTCTCTCTTGCCATCTGCTTCAATCCCAATGAGTACTCATCCTCGAAGTCTGTATCGCCAGCCAACACCAACTTTATCTCATCGGCATTAGAATTCTTCACTCTTCGTTCTTCATTCTTCACTTTAATCATCGCTTCCACCAGATGGTGCAGGTTCTTCTCAGGCACAAATCTGCACATACCCAGGATATACTTACCCTTCTCTATCCCCAGTTCCTTGAAATATTCAGGATAGTCGCAGATTTCAGGCTCAGAGACACCATTATAAATAAGGTGAACATTCTTCGTCCTTCCATATTTACGGGCAATGAGATTCTTGATGACGTTCGAGATCACGATGACATCATCGGCAAACATGCAGCCCATCCGCTCACCCATCTTCAGGATTGTCTTGGCCGCAAATCCCCACTTGTCCCTGTCATAGTCAGGACCATGATGCGTAAACACCACCTTCATACCCAACAATTTGGCGTATGGCACCAGCAAGGCAGGACCAATGGCATGGATATGCAAAACATCTGCGCCCAACTTCTTTGCCTCATTGATGGCACGGAAAGTATGGATGATGGCCTCGAAACTCTTCTTCTTAGGCGAAGGAATCGTTACCAGTTTCACTCCCTTCCATTCATGTAAGTCATCCTTCACATAGTTCGAGCGACGAATCAACGTTACATCATAACCACGCTCCACCATTCTAGGGAACAATTCCTCACAATGCGTCTCCACGCCACCCATGATATTCGGGATACCACGAGTACCTGTTACAACTATTTTCATAAAAACTAGAGATTTTCAAAATAAAAGTATTACCTTTGCAGGCATGAATAAGATTTCAAACTATATCAAAGAAGCCATACAGTACTTCGGCATCATCTTGATGTCGATGCTCTCCGCACTGTGGCTTCTTATCAATCATAAGAGAATCAAGTGATTACTTGATTTCAATATTTCTATCAGTTTCCTTCTTGGTAGCCTCATAACCCTGGCTAGCCACGTCAGCGTTCACGATGTCCTCGCCACGCTTGCCCTTCAAAGCCTCCTTTGAATCGGCAGAAAGGCCATTGTTTACCACAGCATTCATATCGCAGGTAGAAAGCTTGTCAAGCTGCTCCTTGGTCACCTTACCATCACGATACTCGCAGCAGATAGGATTCTCATACATAGAGTACTTCATACCGAGCAGGCTCTTCAGCTTGTGCTTAGCCACCCAAAGGGCAGGAGTCTTGATGTACTTGTGCATGGCAGGAGAAACAGAACCGATCATCCAGCAGTTTCTGTCGCAATGTCTTACCTTCTTGCGAACCTGCTCTGCCTCTGGAGAACTCCAAAGCTCATCCCAAGTCTGGCGGTTCAGGTTACCCATCACCTCCTTGTCCTTGGTACCATTACATGGCATCACATCACCATATGGGTCGATGAAGAAGGTATCGAAACTCATATCGCAAGGCAAGAGACGTTTCTGACCATAGATATAGTTGATGAGTCCATGGTTGAAGTAAGCACGGAACCACTTCTTAGGAGAGTTAGACTTCAACAGTTCGTTCACCAGGTTCTCGAAGTTCTTAGCCACCATCGGACGGTCGTGGATGATGTTCTTAGCCTCAACGAAATAGAAAGAGTTATGGAGCGATGCGGTAGCAAACTCCATACCCATCTTGTTGCTCAACTCATAGAGAGGCACGAGGTCTGGAGCGTTCTTGTCCTGAACGGTCATACCGAAGCCCACATCCTTCAATCCCATCTCACAGAGCTTCTTCAAGGTTGTATAACCACGATTGAAACCATTGTTCAGACCACGGATTTCATTGTTGGTCTTCTCCAACCCCTCGATAGAGATACGGATACCAATCTGAGGGAACTCCTTCGCCAGGTCGATGATACGGTCGGTGAAGAAGCCGTTGGTAGAGATCACGATACGGTCGCTCTTCTTATAAAGCTCACGTACGATATCCTTCAAGTCCGTACGGATGAAAGGCTCACCACCCGTGATGTTGGTAAAGTACATCTTAGGAAGTTTCTTGATAGTCTCAATAGAGATTTCCTCCTCAGGCTTAGAAGGAGCCTTGTAACGATTACACATTGAACAACGCGCATTGCAACGATAAGTTACAATGACAGTACCATTTAATTTCTTTTCTGACATAATATAGTTATTTATAATATTCCATTAATTTATGATAATAAGCCTCGGAAGAATATCTTTCGATGGCATCTTTTGCGATGGCTTGATAATCAAAGTCATGCGCAAACATTTTTTCGATTTTGTCCTTCAAATCCTCCACATCACCCGATGTAAAGGTCATACCGTTAGGAACCATTGTTGCAGCAGATTTACCGTCCTCAACTATCAGTTCAGGAATACCTCCGATATTCGCACCCAGTACCGGTGTACCCAGGCTCTGTGATTCAATCACGGTAAGAGGATTATTCTCGCTCCATTCAGCAGGGAGCACCATCATGCGGGCCTTCTGGAGGATAGGCATGAACTCCTCCCATTGCATCTGTCCCTTGAACTCGATATGAGAGCAGTCCTTATAGGTTTCCTTGAGTTCCGGAAGCAACTCACCGTCACCAATCACGATCAATTTCTTGTCGAGCTGGGCAGCCGCCTTACACAAGGTTCTCACACCCTTCACCTCATTCACTCGACCCAGATAGACATAGTAGTCTTCCTTTATCTGAGTCTTTGAAGAAACCTCCGGAAGTTTCGTCACATCGATGAAGTTGCAGAGCACTCTGAACTTCTCTGGAGAATAACCGCCCTTAACACAGGTATCCATCATAAATTTCGATGGAGGAAGGAACCAGTCCACATATTTCTGCAGCACCTCCTTGTTCCATTTCTTAGCCTCCAGATAACCCACGATAGCCCCAGGGATACTTCCTGGCATACAGCGATGCTTCACCACTGCCAGTTTATCCGTAAAGCACTCCTCGCACCACTTGCCATCTCTCATGCAGGTATAGCAAGGACAAACGAGTTTGGTATCATGCAATGTCCAAACCACCTTTGCTCCGTATTCATGCGCCAACTTAGCAATCAGCGGAGAAAGTTGCGTATGGATATTGTTCAAATGCACCACATCTGGCTTGAAGTCATTCAGCAGTTGCGAGAACTTGCTCTTCACTTCCCCATCACCAAACGGACGGGTAAAAGCCATCAATTTGCTCATATTCTTTGGAAAGTATTTCTTCCAAGGCGTATCCAGATTCTCCGGATAGTCCATGGCGAATACCGCCACCTCATGCCCATGCGCCTTCAGCAGCTTTTCCAGATTGAGCATATAAATACAATCACCGCCACGACGGTAATAAAACTTATTTGCTAATAAAATTTTCATATATTCATCGTATTTTACGCATCCTCAACAATCCTTCCCTTCTCCCAGAACTTAAAGAACTTGGAATTAAAGATATAGGAAGGACATTTTTTCTTCAACAACTCATAAAAATTTCTATCATGAGTCGTATTCACTACTTGTTTTTTATTGACAAAAGCCACATTTCTCAACAAATCCACCACAGAAAGCACATTAATGTCGTCCATAGCTTGAATAGGGTCGTCAATAAACATACATTCCACCTTGTTGCCTTTATCATCTGTTGCATTCAATGCTTTTGCCATAAATATGCAGAAAGACAAGATATTAATCTGGGCAGAACTGAAATAGAGATTGGGTACAATTTCATTTCCCTGTCCATCTACAGTGGACATTTTTACACACAATCTCGGAGTTTGTTTGTCAAAATCACAATCAAAGTTTATCTCCTTGTATTTTGGGTGTGGGTCTATTGTATTATATAGTTTGTTGATCAGAACATGGTCAAAAAACTTATCCACATAGCTTTTCACGTAATCACTTAATTTTCTTTTCTCTTCGTTCAGCAGCCCCAATTTCTCTTTTAAATCTTCTATTTCAAGTTCCTGCGTCTTAATCTCAGACACGCTTTTGTTATATCCCAAATATTCTTCAGCCTTGACTACAAGGTTCATAAAGCCAATCAACTTTGACTGCAATCTGTTTTGCAATTCCCGATTTTCTTTCAAGCGGTCAAGTTCGCTTTGCAATAGCATCTTGGTATCATCAGGATTGCTATCAACAGATAAATCACGACTTGCTAATAGTCCATTAAGATAATTCAGCAACTTACCAAATGTTTGCAAAAGCTCAGTTTGTTGTTCTGTAAGACTTTTCATTTCCTCATTTCTCGCATCTTTGTCAAATTCATTGACTCCAGTGCCATGAAGATTCTCAATTTCAGTCTTTATATTCAACAAGTTTGCATTCAACTTATCCAAGGTCTGCCCCAAAGACAGGCTTCTTTCTCTCCAATAGTCAACCCGTTTCTTGTCAAGATTGTCATCAAGCCGTTTATAACAGTCTTTTGTTTTCTGAAAGAAACCATCCAAACAGCATGCAGCATATTCAGATGCTATTTCCTTGATTTCTCGCAGACATTGCTGCAATCGTTGTTCTTCTGTTGAAATCGCAAAGACTGTTTCTGTTAGTTTCTTTTTTATCTCAGAATCTTGCTCTTGGGCAATTTTATATTCGTCTTCAATTTTAACCTTTAATTGCTCAAAATCAAGGTCTCCAAATATATCAGCATACTTTTCTATTTCTGAAGCCAAGTCATCTTGTTCATTTTGTATCCTATGTATGCTTTTCCTATTGTCCTCTATCCTGTTGCTATTAAATGATATTTCGTTTTGCTTCGTCAACATGTCACTTCTAATAGCATTACGAAGTTCATTCTTTTGGGCAGCAACACGTTCTAAGATTTCTCTTTCCTTCTTGACTTGTTTTTCGTATTGCTCTGATAAATCTGAAATCACCGCATCAATAGTATGATTTTCTTCAATGTTCCTAATCAGTTCCTCAACACTCTTCCAATCATACCCACACAGAGGACACACGCCATTGTCTAACTCGGAATAGATGGTCTTTGAATTATCAACGAGTCTTTGAACTTCGCTCTTGTAGAGTTCATGTCCTTTCTTCTTATTGTCGATGGCACTCTTTACATTTCCGATTTCTCTGATAGCTCTCCTGTCATCCAATAAGGACAACACGATATTTCTATAAAGACCGTAGGACAACAAACTTTCATCCATCCCATGCTCTAAAACCTTAATAAAGGCTTCCATTTTCTTCATATCCTTGTCTTTTTCAGCATTGCTTTCCTGCAAAGATAAAATCTGGGACTTCAGTTTTTTGATATTCTTCTCATTCTCGGATATTTTATCCTTATGAGTTCGGTATCGTTCGAAGAGACTCTTCAAATCCTTATGAATAGGCAAAATGGCATTTAATACATTTTCTGTCTCGATTTTCCGTACGTGAAGTTGAGCCTTCTCCCGGTTTAATTCGAAAAGGTGTCTTTGCCATTCAGCAACATTTGCCTCCTTCTGTTTTTTGTCTTCAGCCAAATGAGACAATTGATGCAATAACTCTGCTATTTTTTTCTCATTGGCTAAATAAAAATCAAAAACATTCTTTTCCTTTTTGACCAGATTAATCTGCTCCAAATTCTCGCTTTGTTTTTTTTGCAAGAGCAACAGTCTTTCTTGTTTTGCCCGATAAATCTCTAATGCAGAGATTTTTTTTGCAAAGTTTTTCTGTTTTACAAAGCAATCTTCTACTTTCACAATAGTTACTATATCAGAGGTGCCATCCAATACAGCAAGTATTTTCGTGATTTTTCCCTCATTAGCATCCACCGCCAACTTTACATCATCCAACTTTGCCTGCCCCCAAATACGTATGGCATTCAAGCTATCGGCATTCAAGATTTTGAATGAAGGTATATCCCAACCAAGTTCAGCCACATGTTCCAATTTTTCTTGCAACACTCGCAAAGCATCTCCCTGAACAGCCGTATTCAGACTGTTTTTCAATTTCTTTATATCAGCTTCCTTATTGCTTTTGATCGATTTCAGCTTACTTTTAGCATCTTCCAATTCTTTGTTATATGCCAACAAGCTATCCTTACGATTGAAATATTCAAAGAATATCTTACACCTTTCTTCAGGAGTGGTGGAACGAATGAAACTGTCAAACCATTCTTGTGACAGTATCACATTCTTGAAAAAGTCATTATGCGTCTGTACCTTCGATGAAAACATATTTTCATCTGCTACCAAGAAGGTTCTGTCTATATCTTCAAATGTACCATCAAAACGAATAGCGATATGTATATTCCTTTTGGCATCCACATTCTTGTTGAATAGAAAAGAGTGTTTATCCCGAAAGTTTTTGTCTATCATATTGTCCTTGTGATAGACGCCTCTCATAAAACGGTTTACTGAGCCTGTAATCCCATATTCAATGGCATCAAACAAAGATGTTTTACCAAAGCCATTGGGAGCATAAATGACTATGAGATTGGCCAGTTTACCCTCATCTGTCTCAAAGCTAAGACTTTGATAGTCAAAACATCTAAAAGCCTCAATAGCAATTTCTTTGATTTTCATTTTGGATATCTTTTATAAGTTGAATCACTTCGTCAGACTTATCAAAAGGATGTATATCATCGTCCTCTTCTTCTCCTTCTGTCACATCGTAATTGATGTATTTTCCAACTACAGTCTTATACAAATCTGCCATCTTAACATTATCTCTGTTATCCACCAATATTTTTCTTGATGAAACCGTATCATGCTCTATCTGATAACGTAAGCTGCCGTCTAGTTTGTCCAAATCGTCAACAACATAGAACACGTAAAAGTTCCATCTGGAAAAGTCATCCGTAATTTTTTCTTGCCAACTCATCATGACTTCATTTCGAATGTCTCTCCAACTCTCAGCCAATTCCTCCTGGGCCATAGGTACTGTGATGGCAATGTATAAATCATGTGAAAAGCCAAACACATCCTTCTTTATCATTTCAAATTTTTCTAGCCTCATGATATTTTCTCTTCAAGAATCTCTTTATAATGTTTCAATACTTGGTTTTCATCAAGATTTTTGAACTCTTCTATCTTTTGCAAGATACAATCAGTAAACAGGCACGTGCTGATATAGCTATATTCTATTTTGAGTGCATCTGCCACATCTACCCCGTTGCCAACATTAACTAATGGTCTGCTTATGTCAAGAATCTGTTTAGACCCTTTTTTGATGACATCGCAAGCATAACCACTTGAGTGTAGACCTCCCACATAAATATTTTGTCCATGCTTAATTCCTGCGAAATAAGATGAATCCATATTTTTGACGGCACTCAATACATCATCATCATGATTCTGCCAATATATGAATAAGGAATGATTAACCATCTTACATACACCTTCAGTGGATAGTGGAAAATCATAGATCAAGTGCATACATACAATATACTCCAGAAACGAGACGCCAAAATCTTCATCATCAAAGCAATTCTGAAAACATTTGTTATTCACAATTCTGTCTAATTCCAACTTGTCTTTTATTTCCTTAGGGGATAAATTTATACATAGCCTTTTCTGTGCATCAAGTTCAGCAGCTAACAATGCCATTATTTGCTGAAATTCCTCACCAACATTTTGAACAAAAAAGGCCTTTTTCAAAAATGGTTCAAAAGAATTCCAATTATAACGCCAAACCGGTAGAAAATTCTCGGCATTGTTTTCTATTACTTTTTTATAGAATTTTATTGGTATAATATTGCATTTATCGTAATAGTCATATTTCTCCTTGATACTACTTCCTTGATGAAGCCCTATCAAGCATCCATCATCTGTAAAGATTCCTCCACCCGAAGTACCAGCCAAATCTCCAAACTCTTGTGACTTTTCGAAACAATAACAAATGAATCCGTGACTAATTTTATTAAGCAATTCTTTCACATGTTGACTATTCCATTGGCATTCTACGGCTTCTACACTTCTGCGGTTTTCAGGAAACCCTGTATGATGCAAGTTCTTTCCGATTTCTATTTCACGCAATTTTACAAAGTGTACAGCCATTGATGCTGGCATTTTCAAGATGGCAACATCACGTTTCCTATCATCATAGACTTCTAAAGGTGTAGCTTTGGCGAAATTCCAAACATCCTCATCATAATCATCTTTTTCTGAGACATAATATTCTACACTTATTTCTTCTTTTTTAAGATGTTCTATGACATGCCAATCTGTAAAAACATAGCAATACTCATCGGTGCAAGGTTTTACAATAACCCCACTACCATCATTCACTTTGACAGAAATCTGTCTAAGAAAATCGTAATTAGCCATTCAAATTATCAATGATGCGATTTTTAATACCAGGATACTCAATCAAATCTTGCTCACAAAGAATCTTTTCGAATCTATCCTTATAATTGAAATAAACTTTTGCACATGTTTTGTCTATAATTTGAGCAAACACTTCTTTATCGGGATGTCCATAATAATCGCCATTGGTAGAAAAGATGAACACATGAGTTTTTATCAATTCCAATAAGCGAGGAGAAAAATTCTTTTTACTGCCATGATGCGACAGTTTTACTGCATTACAGCATAAAGGATGTCCATTACAGTATCCAAGTTCTTCCAAAGACGTGCAGACTTCATCGATATCGGAATCACCAAGAAACAAATCACTACGTCCATCTATCTCCAAGACAAAAGAAATAGATGAGTTGTTAGTTTTTGATTCATCCTTCTCAGTGAAGTCATATTCCAGCAAAGTTTTGATAGGTTTTCCATAATCAGCAGGAGTCTTATGGAGTACATCTCCGTTCCACTTCTCTGCTATCACATTATGAGATGCGACTGTAGGTGTCAATATTGTCATTTTGCCATGAGGAATGGCAAATACCTTTCCTTTGACAACTTGGTTTACTACGTTTTTATGAGCATCTCTCAACAACTTATCCAAGTTTCTCCCCTTAGGTATGGAATGAAGAAGCGAAGAATAATCTGGAACTGGTATTTGGTTGCCATTATTCATCAAAACCGTTCCTACCATATCAAGAGCTTTCTCATCCTTGGCTATCCACTCCACAATTCCACCCAAATGATCCTCATCCACATGAGTAAGAATCAGAAAGTCTATTTTCTGCTGCTTCTCCCTAAGTTCATTGATTTTAACTTTCAATGGTCCATCTTTGACGCGTTGTTTCCTGTCGCGAAATTGATAGGTCGTTTTCACGCCACTGTCTATCATAATTGTGAATGGAGAATCTTCCGTTTCTACTGTTATGAAGATACAATCTCCTTCACGGGCAGGAAGGACTTCAATATTAACACATTTTTCCATTAGTCTATCAAAATATTATGGAACTCCCAATTTCCTTATTCATATAATAATCATATTTATTTTCCATGAATAGAAACACATAGTACTTCACCACATGCGAAAAGCAGATCGCACCAATCAATATAGTGATACAAGTTGCAACATAAAGCATATCATTATCGTGAATGAATCTTTCTAAATGGAGCATACTTGCTACTCTATAAAACATCATGTCACAGAGATAAATCTCCATGCTGATACCACTAAGATACTTAGCCACCTTGTTGTTTAATACGATATCCTTAGAACCTATGGCATACATCAGCCAAGCAGCAAAGACCAATAAATCTGGCAAGATAAACAAGACATTGATATCAACAACGAATCTTAATACGGTAAGTACAAGACATGGTGCCAAGACATCATTCAATACTTCTCAAGCCTAAGGGATAAAAGTAATTTATCGTTCATTTTCCTTTTTTCCCAGTTATTGAAAGTTTATTTATTGTCGTTTACATTACATCAAGCACCTCTGTGAGTAGTTTTGGCAGAAGTAAATTTAACCTATTTGATTGACTATAAAAGTTTTTTCTGTTTTTTGATGTAACAAATAAACCATTCTCCATGTCAGGAAACAAGATTGTTCCCTCAGGATGTCCATTCGATCCATCATAACAGTCATAAACCATTTGCATAAAATCAAAAGAACCATCATGCACGAGTCTATTTCTAATATTTACTATAGTATTAACACACGATGGTTTTTCAAATATAGTACCTGTGATATCAGAATTGGTCTTAACAATACTTCCCAACAGAACTTTCCGTGAAACCATTTTGGGATATTTGGAGAAATCCAATTTTTCATAATCACGCAACTCAACGTAAATCTTAGACAGTATATCAAATGAAGACGCAAGGTAAAGAAAAATACTATTAACACATGCAAAACATATCGTATCCTGAGGACTAACTGTAACAGTTGCATGTTTAAAGTCTTCCATTTTGCAGGGAGACTCACTAGGAAAATGGTTGTAAAACACCCTCAACATAGATGCAATCATCTTAAAGCGATCACATAGAGCACAGACCAGCATATAGCAATCATAATAATACAACCATCTATGCACTATCTCGTAATCTTCATAATTCCTCACGTATGTTTCAAACTCCTCCTTTGTCCATCCACATTCAGCAGTATTTCCTGCATCTCTAACCCAACAGGGAACCCATCTATAATCTCTATCAAATTGGTTACAATCTCGAAATATTATATCTTTAAAAACATAAGAGAGATCATAACCTTTATTTATAAGAGAATCGAGTTTTTCATATATAGGTCGAAGAGTATTGTTATTAGAATCAAATCCCATAGAGTAATATTTTATTTTACTTTCACCCATTCACACTTCTCAAAGTCATACTTCTTTATGACCTTTGCTGGAATACCTACTGCCACCGAGTAATCTGGAATATCTTTGGTAACAACGGAATTGGCACCAATCACACAATGCTTACCTATACGCACTTTGCCGACAACTACCACATTGGTACCAAGCCAGGAGCCTTCACCAATAATCACTTTGCTATCCATTTGTGACATTATCCCTTGTTTACTAACTGGAAGTTTGACATTTCTGTATTCATGGTTATGATCAGAAACAAACACATGAGGACCAGTAAGAACATCTTTTTCAAAGATAACCTCATTAACAGAAGAGATTGTTGAATGATTACCAATTTCAACTCCTTCACTTAGGCATACCATGCTCTTAGTTCCATTTGCGTAAATACAAGTTGAAGGACGCACTGTTACATTGCTTCCAAATTTTATACATCCACGATTAACTATTTTGACACCAAGTCCAATATAATTTGCCCCCCACAACTCAAATGATTACTTTTGATTTTAACAAATGTAATCAGCCGTTTTACTAAATCCGCAATCATCATAACATATTTATCATAGTTTCAACACCTTCAACAAATTTTCTCTCAGAACATTCAGACTCTAAGAAATTCAATAATTTCTCAGAAGCGATGATATTAGACTTGACATTTCCAAGTTTCTCATTTATTGCCTTTTTCCAAACTTCTACATCATTCGGTAATAAACAACCTCTACCATCAGAAAGATACTCTCTTGTTGTCATTGTATCAGTTGTTATAATATACTTCATGTTGGCAGCAGACTGAAATAAAACAATCAAACCAGCTGGAGCTTCTGTATCCAAAGGCAAAGCTACAATCTCACAAGAACACATTTCTTTCATAAAATCATTCATAGAAAGATTGTACTTAGCAACCACGTTACTTGGCAATTCATGTTGATATTCATCATAAGTCACTTTTGGCATTACCAGATGAAACAGAACATGAGGCATCACCTTAGCCACTTCAATCATAAATTTCCAATCACGACCATTTCGCCCACCACAGAAAACTGTATTAGGGCAAACATCTAAGGAGGCGTTGACCTTATAATCTTCATGAAAGACATCATGAAGTAAGAACAAGTCCTTATCTATACCAAGCCTATTTTTTAAGTGTTTACCATATTCTACCGAAGTTATGCTTGCCACAAAATGTTTGCTCTTCAAAGCCTTCTTATAAAGCCATGCTACAGCTTTGTTTTTCACTGATGCCTTATCCTTCAGCAAGAGGTTGATACAAACGATTTTCCTTTGTCTAAAAGAAAGTTTTGCAAGCCAATAACAAAGTACGGCCTGAAAATCATACCAACAAACAATCGTATCATTACGATACGATTGTCTCAATACTGATATGCATCCCTTTATCCATCCTAATACCAATTTATTTTCTTTAGGTGAATAAACTTCCCTAATTTCCTTATAAATGATTTTAGAGATAAAGGAAAGGCTGTTTTTATCCTGAGGATTGTCAAATAATATAAAAATCATATCAATGCTCACTTATACCTCTTAATTTTCTTGTAAAACTCAGAAGGTGTAGTTTTTCTAAAATATTTCGTATCTTATTGTGAGTCTCATTTCCTCCAAATCCCCAAGAATTAGCTCCTAAATGTGTTGAATATTTTATTGGGCATCCATCTGCAGCTTTACTAGAGAAAACTTCAGCTGGATAAACTTCCATACCATTTGTTAATCTTTGAAAGATAGGATAGTATTGAAATCCATATTTAGCATGAAGTACTCTTGCAATCACACGAGGCATGATATTCTTTTTTAATTCTTTCGAATTCAAGGTAAAGTGTCTACCCTCATAATATTTCAACACATCATTCAACCAACTCGCACCTTTCTCTGCTCCTAACACAGCTGCTTCAATACCAACCAAACGCTCTTGTTTATTAGATATATGAGCATAAAGGAAATAAGAGTGAAACTCAACAGAAGAAAAAGAATGAAGATTTAAGAAAGGCTCAAATGGTTTGTAAACCATCACATCAGAATCAAGATATATACCTCCATAATGATAAAGCGCATAAATTCTAATATAATCAGCACAAAACGCATATTTCTTAGCCTCGTATGCCTCTTTTACATAAGGAACCGACTCTATATCAAACTTTTTTCTATCCCATTTTATGATTTCATAATCAGGAAGTACTCGTTTCCAGGAATCAATACATGCTTGAATGCTTGCTGGAAATGGATCATCACTTAACCAGCAGAAATGAATAATCTTTGGAATCATATTAATAATAATTTAAACTAACATTGACTTAAATAATCGCAGAGTCTTACCAAAGCTATTTTTAGAAAGCGATTTTAAATATGATGTTAAAAGATAGCTCTTAAGCTCTGCTTTGTATGTTTTCAAAAAATGTCTATATTCAGCTTGACTAGAATAAGGAGATAATAACAAGTCATAACATAACGAAAATATACCATTTTCGTAGATAGTAACACCTTTGTTATTTTTTGAGCGTTGAGACAAATTTCTAAAGTTTCGAACAATAGAAAGCATATCCTCAAAACGCTTCATATTAAAAGTTGTTGTAATTGAACCACTCTCACGTAAGTTATAATTATATATTTTATAATTCAAAGGTAATACTTTAGTAGCCCTCACGTAGCATCTTACTAGAAAATCCAAATCCTCATGATATATTCCTGGGGTAAACTCCAAATCATGCTTTTTCAGAAAATCATGTGAGAAAAGAAATCGCTGAACTAAACCAATAGGTAGTTTTCTATTATAAAAATACCCACTATCACAATGATTATAATAACAGGAATAAGACTCTTTCGTAAAAATCGAAATAACATTTTTTATTTGTTTATTTTTAATTTCATTATAATCAAAACAAAAGATTTCGATATCAGAATGATCAGATATTAAAGACATAATCTTTAATAAAGAGTTATCTGTTATAGTATCATCACTATCAACAAACCACACATAATCACCCGAAGCTATTTTCATACCAGCATTACGAGCAGCACTAAGTCCTTGATTTTTTTGTTCTAAAACTATTAAATTTTTATGTGATGGAATGAACTTGTTTACAATAGACATTGAATTATCTGGTGTCCCATCATTAACAACTACAACCTCAAATAAATCTTCTGGAACATTTTGCCCATATATACTACACAAAGCACTTTCGATGAAATGCTCAACATTATAAACAGGAAGTATTATAGAAAGTTTCATTTTAACTAAATCTAAAATTAATAGCAGCTCCTTGATTCAAGTAACTGTAAAATATATAAACCAACCATATTAGCATAAGATATCTTCCTAAAGATACTTTAGCTAGGAATGATTTATTAAACACATATTTATCTAATATAGGTGCATATATAAATGGAGTGAATATCGTAAAATACCAAACGATTCTTTTCAAGAGTTCTTGAGATTGGAAAGTTGGATATATTATATTACCTATAACAGATACATGATACATAAAATACAAAAACAGATTACCAGAATCCTTTAACAATTTATCACCATAATATATCAGCATCAAAGTAGATATTGATGTTAGAAACGAACCTATTTTACTCACTTCATCTTCTTCATTTCCCACTTGATCTGCCCAAACATGAATATTATCCGTATATGATTCTTTACCTATATACAATCCTAATATTGAGAACTTATCATAAATATATGCAAATATTTCCGTACTGTACTGAGATACAAATGTCATAACAAAGAATAAAATTATGTAAACATGCATGCATCTGAGCTGTACAATTTTTGAATTAGCTATAAACCAAAAAATTGGTATAAATAAGAACGCAGTAGAATGCAACAAAGCTGCTAAAACGCCTAAAGTAACATAACGAATATTGTCCTTTTCAATTAGAAGATATTTAATAGCCCACACCATCATACCCATTGCTGCATATTGTCGTGAAACCGTTAAACTGCTAGTCAAATTTAGCATCAAATATAACGGAACTAAAATATAAAGATTTTTATAATATTTATTTTCTACAGCATATAGAGGGCATATAAACAAAAGAGCCATTATTGTAAATATAGTCCATGAATCTAGCATTAAATATTTACCAAATAACAAAGACAATAGTTTGAAGCCAATTTCAATATCAACATTTCCCCCCAATACTACTCTTTCATAACATTGTTTAAAATGTACCCAATCTATACCAGTCTTATATCTTAAACCTATAGTCAAAGAAACAACAACTATAGCGATAAAACTAAGCAAGCCATATTTTGACTTATTTTTATTTATAAAGATACCAGCAACAAAAGTTACGATTAACAATATAAAATATACTAACATAACAAGAATTTTACAAATAAATTTTTCAACCTAAATAAAAAACCATTTGCTTTTTCCACTTTTGCCCAAGTCCCTTGGTAATCATGTATTACAAATGTATTTGTTGTTTTTTCAATTTTTCCTGTTTGATAATTTTTTGCACATAAAATATCATAAGGATACAAATGAATATTAGTCCCAATTATGTCATCCTTACCATCGAACTTGCAACCATAATTGCGTAGAATTGATACTAGAATTTCAGTATTAGGCTTTAGCTTTAAGTTTCCTCCCAAAGTTATAAAAGATTGCTTTGTATAGAAGTTCAAAAAATCTTTTACCCATTGAGCATGTAAAACAGTAGCCATAACACCAGTTCCTACTTGATTATTAAATTCATATCCCAAAAAAGACTCATTTTGAAGAAGTGTTTGATCTATTTTTTTTACAGCACAAATATCTGTATCAAAATATACTCCTCCAAATTCATAGAGAGCATACAATCTTGCCACATCTGAGACAAAAGCATACTTGTTAACAGCGTAAGCTTCCCTTGTATATTTTATTTTTCTATAATCAAAATTTGATTCATTCCACTCCATAATTTTATAATCAGGAAGATATTTCTTCCATGTTTCAATACACTCTAGTACCTTTTGTGGTTTTGGCTTTCCACCAAACCAACAATAATGTATAATCTTTGGTATCATAAATTTCTAATACTTTATAGATTTCATCAATTTATCAATTTTCACCTTATTGCTTACAATCACAGACTGAATAAATCCATAATCAATATTCTTTTTAACAATTTCAATGCTATCAGAATATATTCTTTCTTCACAATTGAAATCCTTTGCTATTTTAAAGATTCTCTCATTCATGCCTTTCATCTCTCCAATTATTGGGAATACCAAATATTGTTTTTCAAAAATACAGGAAAGAGCCATACCATGAAAAGAATTAGTGAAAACATACTTAGCATTTGCAAGTAGAGTTAACCATTCAGGGATAGTTGCCCATTCCTTAGAATATTTATCCTCTCTTCCCTGACTAGCAACATATTTAACTTTAAGACCTTCTTTCTCTGCAAAATCATATATTTCTGATAAATCAACAGCAATATCTGCTCCTAACATATATACAAAGATATAATCTTCATGTTTTTTAGCCGGAGCAGAATATTTTAGATATCTGTCTTTAGATATCAAGAATGTTGGATCTAATACCAATTGTGCATCTTCTCTTCCTGCACTTTTACACATGCTCACGGCAGACTGCTCTCGACATGTTATGAAGCCAAAATCAACTAGCCATTTTTTGACTATAGATATTACCCGCTGGTCCACAACCATTTTCCCGATACTTGGTGCTATAGAAAATTTAACTTCTCCATATTTAGCAAATTCCAAGAAACTATAAGGTGTTAAAGCTGACCAAATCTGATCACTTCCAACCGCAAATGCATCAAAATCTCCTTTTTTATATTGAAGATTCTCCACATATGCTAAATTACAATATCGCTTTCTAAAAGAATTAAAATGGCGGGGATGGATGAAGTCGTTTTTCAAGGACCATCTTTCCCATTTTTTATATGTACTGTTATCACCTTTTATTAACAGTTGTAATAAACGATACAATCTTTTGCCATAACGTAAAAAACTTAATAAAAGACTTGGTTCCTTCCCCAATACGATTAATTTAGCAGAATGTCCTCTAGATGCCAAATATTCTTGTATTGCCAAATATTGTAATACCTGACCATAATTGTCAAGAGTATTATAGAATGTTACAATGCCTATTTTTGCCATTTTCTCATTTTCTTATTAAAACGTTGATAATAACTATAAATTTTTCCAAATTGAGCTGTCAACCTCGTAGCCTTTTCTAAAGAATCGTGAATTGTACATTTTTTATTCCAGTGAAAGAAAGGATCATGACCTAACGGCTTCAACCAATCATATTTTATAGCCGGATTACCTGCTATAGCTTTTTCAAAAGGAACAAGTTCCTTTATGCATTCAATTTCATTAAACTCTCTTTCTCCTCTGTTAGAATTCACAAGCACAAGAGAAGTACCCTTTTCTCCTATCATTTCTGGAACCGACATACATTCTTCTATATTCCAAAAATCAGCAAGAGTCAAATCACTTCTACATTTTCCATTTCTAAATTTACATTCAAAACATGAAGGTCTGTTGGCATAATCATGAAGAAAGCTAAGCATATAATCATTCTCCCAAACATATTGAGACGAAGTCTCGACGATGGAATCGGTGTCAATGGCATCTATACCATCTTTCATTACCTTATAGGTAAAAGAAAGATGGTATCGACGCCAAGACTTCACTTTGTCTCTAAAAGATACAGAAGTAATTTCTACATCTTTAAGGGATGCTACATGGTGTGTTGATGCAATCTCAACTTTCTTTTCCATCAGGTATTTCTGCCATATCATAGGACTCGGTACTCCATGACAAACAACATCTACCGTCAGAAGATTATCATAATCCTTTCGCAGATAATGCTTTAGTCCAGCAATTTGGCAAGGAGTACCCACAAACATCACTTGTTTTCCTTTAGCAAGGAAAGCCTTTACCTGCTTATAACTTTCACCAATACGAGATTGAACATATTTACTTCGTTTAAGTGGTTCTATGAGTTCTACCTTATCTGCATAATTGTGAACAACATTCCAATCATTATCAAATGTTGCACCAAAAACAACTCCCTCTTTGCCTATTACATTAGAAGCTAATAATGTAAAGATGCCTCCAGAAGAACTTGTCTTTCTCTGTTCGTCACTCTTGTTATAAGTAGCATAAGCTGGTGTTGTTTTAGGTAGAGAATATTCGTCCACATTAAGAATAGGACATACCTTATTGCACACGCCACAATTTACGCACATGTCCTCATTGACCCTCGGGTATCCAAAGCCTTGCGAGTCTGAAACAAAATCTATACAATGCTTAGGACAAGCCTGCACACAAGCCTCACAACCACAACAATCTCTTTTATTTTTTATTTTTATCATATTCTTCGTTTTATGACTTTTTCCATTATAAACTTCTTATCATTCTTTGTCAAAATCAAAATGCTACCAATGCAGCATGAAATTATGGCCACAAAAACAGATGCCATGAAGAAACCAAGCCAATTGTCAGGTACATAGAGTAATCTTAACAACCAACATATTCCAAGAGTAACTAGAACCCCAAACAATGACTTGATTATTGGCTTATAAAAGAATGTACGTTTCAAATTCATACAATATGCACCATATATTGGCAAGAATACTATTCCTCTAATCACTCCATATAAGGATCGAACAGCCGCGATAATAAACATCTTTGTCGTTATATCTTCTGTAAGAAACAATCCCAACAATACCGTTAAGAATACAACAAGACTATTGATAATCATGAATATAGAAGAACCTTTAATCTTATTCGTTACTGTAAATACGTTCCAAAAGCCATCTAACGGTGAAGTTACAAGTAATGCAAACGTTCCGCAAATTGTTAATTTTTGAAGCAACAATGAATCCTGCGTCGGCATCCACAACTTGTAGAATACATCACCATAAATATATAAAATAGCAATTGGAACTAATATACTGATAGACAATATTCTTATTGATTTATATACTTCATTCAGCATCTCATTTAGATTACCCTTTGCAAAATTCTTTGTCAATGAAGGAGCAAATGAAGAGGTAAACAAGCCTAATACAGACAGTATGATAAAGGGTATCTGAGTTGTAATGGACAATATGCCCATCGCAGCTGCATTTATAAACCAATTGGCAAAAAGCAAGTCCAAACCTCTCTGTAACAAATCCCCAAGTTTACCAATAAGATTCCAAACTCCTGAAGCAAGTAATGTCTTGACTTTAGCAAAATCAAAAAATCTCAAATTTACTCCTAACTCTGGAGTCAGCTTATTTTTAATCCTGACATTAGCAATAATTAAATATATACCGCATATTAAAGTTGAACAACCTATGTACCATAGATGTGAACTAAAGAATCCAAACAGAATCAAAATGATGGCAGCTTTTATCAGATTGGAAACTAAATTTCTAACAGATGTTGCATCCAACCTGTTTTTTATAAAAGGCGATACTATATACACGTTAAACACTAATGTCAACAAAGAATTCAAACAAAGTAATGCAAACAACCATTTAACATCAGCTACTAAGTTCACCGGGATATGTATAACATATTCCAAAAAGATAAGCAAAATGATTGATATAATTGCTAAAACTGCACTGATTACAACATTAGAATAGAATACTGAAGAGAAGTATTTATTGGCTTGTTCCAAATTTCCCTTATGATATTCTATTGTTATAAATCGACCAGCCATAGAGTTCAAAGCCACAGTTGCCAACTGCAAATATCCTATTATATTATTTGACAATCCGACAAATCCGTATGCTTCTACTCCTAAAGATTTGACTATAAATGGCGTAAGCAAGAAGTTGATTCCCATTTGTACAAGGAACACAACAACCTGTGCCAACATATTTATTGCTAACTGTTTATTTTGTCCAGCCATTATCTATTTCTTTATTACAAGTTAATTAAAATCCAAAATACTTTTTCATTTTTTGAGGACAAACCTTATCAAATACCATTGCCATTCCATAGGACAAACATAAACAAGTAACCCAACGCAAAGACCAAACGTTAGGAAACTGCAGATAATTGAATGCGTACAAAAAGAGACAATGTGTCAAATAAATGAAGAAGGATAATTTGCCTACCACAATTACATGATGAACAACCTTATTATTTTGAATCTTTGAATAACAAGAACGAGCCTGTTTTGTAAAAAGCCACATTACCACAAAAAAAGAATAAATGTGAGCAGACAACTTTATGCCATGTACTACACCTCTATTAAGTTTATACATCAATCCTATCTGTAAACAGCATAATAAGATTGCAAATAAAGCCCATATCAAAGGCCTCTTACATAAAAAAGGCAGATTTATTTTTTGAGCCTTAAGTACTCCCATCACATAAAAAATCAACCATACAGGAAATAATCCCGCACTTCCGACAAGTGGCACATTTATGCTTTTTATGCGTAACAAATAGTCAAATAAAGTTATTCCTATCAATGTAATTATCACTGCATATTTACCCCCCCCGAATTGGGTATTAGCCCTCTGAATAAATGGTGTTAATATGTAATATTGCATTATTAATATTATAAAATAGAAGATACTCATACTCATATCTCCTACAAAAACTCTAACCAGCGATTTTGATAATAATTCACCTTGATGTAATGACAACAGCAGCCAAGGAATAGACCAAATTAACATTGGTATATATACCCTTGGTATTTGCTTTTGCAAAAAGATTCCATAACTTCCATTCTCAAAGTTTTTCCTTCCTATAAAGTATCCTGATATTGCCAAGAATATAGGAACTGCACAATTTAAAAATTGTCTCAAGAACAAGTTAAAATGCATGAATCCATCAGTATAGGTATGAATACCTATCACCATCATAATTGCTATTCCACGCAAAAAATCGTAATAGAAATCACGCTGCTTGTCTTTTATCTTGACGATTGTTTGATTTGACATTTAATTTTTCTTTTCTATTGATTTTAAAAACTCATTTCTATTATTCTCCCAAATTGTATCATCCTCAACCTCTGGCAAATGAAAGAACTCTATCAAATGATCCTTCAGCTGATTCAACTTACCATTTACTCGCTTTGATTCATCCAGTACTATTGCCATCTTTCTAGAATCAATTCTGCAAACTAACATATTTTCTAAATAAGACCATGAATATCTCATCTATCAGCACAATCAAAGCAAATCTAAAGAAATAACTCTGATAGGAGAAATCCGTTGAGGCAAGAACACTGAAATCAGGCTTGTTTACCTGATAGGATAGCGTATTATGCGCACAACGATTTCGATGCCTATAGACCAACTCTTCATACCTTTTACTCAATGCTGATTGAAATAAACTGTAGGACTTAACTGTACCTAAAGGATAATTTAGTTGTCTAATATTTAAGACAGTTCTAAACTTTGACTTGAAAAAGAGATATTCCCTGTTCTGCCAGACACATAAGTTTGAAGTTGAATACAATTTCTCTATATCATCCTGTATCTTATTCAAGAATGCAGCATCTATCAAAGTAGAGGGTTCAAAAGAAGGCTGTATCTTTTGTATTATCTCTATCAAATCATTGAATATCCCATTTTTACTGCTATAGGTTGAACATTCTCCATATTTTTTCTTATTGAGGAAATCGTACCTATAATCATAGTCATGCGTAGCCAGTTCCCAACATATACATTTCATTTTTTGCTCTTGAGCACCTGTCATTTTCAAAAACAAAGATTGCATCAAATATTCACCCATGGGATAGGAATCGATACCATCTCCGATGGCCCTACTCGCTGCAATTCCATCTTTTAATATCTTGATTAAAGGTGAAAGGATAAAATCGGAATGCTGACTAATATACATAAGAAGAATAAATGTTACAAGATTCAACTAATCGATTACGTATAAAAGTCACTCTATTTGAGTTCTTGAGAAAAGAAGGATTTCTTCTCATCCTATCTATTGCAGCTTCTATCTCCGACTTTAATGCTATATGCCTTCCTCTATTATTCACTACCGCATATTGCTCTCGAATCATACGCCCTTTAAACAAGACATAGTACATTAACCCGAACAACCAATAATCAGCTTCATACCATGAGGAGAATATTCTATTATCCTTCAATCCCATGCGAAGTTTCATGTGACTAATAGTAGTTTTCAATGTATTGAAACGTTCTTTCCAAACATCGTCAGGGAATGTAGCTGCAAAATCGAATCTATCAAACTTATCAACTCTGTCTTCTTGTTCCATGCCAAGAATATATGAGACATAGTCAGCATAATAACTTTCTCGGGAGCTATATGCAGAATATCCCATCATAACATCCCAGGCTGTATCATGATTAGAAGAACTATATTGAGAAAGAATTGCCAAATACCTAACAAAGTCTATCTTAACAGGTTGCAAATCCACCATAATCCTCAAATCACCAAACACATCGGAGCCATCATCGCATTTGCCTTCAAAGAACTTTGTGAGATCTTGATTCTGGTAATACAGTGATTTGCGGCTATCCATTGGTTCCAACTTCTTACCAAAATAGTTGATATTTCGAAATAGCAGTGAAAAGTTTTTCTGTACTTCTGTTGCGATTCTTGTTTCAGGCACGACATAAGAGAAGCCTAAATAAGTTTTCTCAAAGAATTCATCAGTAAGACCATTTATCAGGTCATCTGATATTCTGATATACTTACCACTTGTATTTATTTTACTAATAATTTCAAACTTATCCTTGCCATACTTCAGTATATCTGTATATTGCCATAGGAAGCCTTCAGATGGTGAAGCCCCATCATCAGCAGCACTATCATCTTCATTTGCCACCCTTATGCTATCACCTAACTCAAATTTCTTTTTGTCTGGAAAATAGCCGAGATAAGCTAAAAGTAAAGAAGTTAGCCTCTGCTGCCCATCCAATATCAAATTCTGTCTTATGGAACTATCATCATACAGTGCAATTGTAACTGGCTGTACAAACTGTCCATCGGACAATGATTGCAATAAACGTTTTACATCACGTTCACGCCAAACAAAATGACGTTGGTATTCTGGCAAAACTATATTACCAGATAGCATCAACTTAATCCAATGTTTCAGGGTATATTCCCCGTAATAAACCTTATTTTCCATTATTCAGAAAGTTTAGTTATATCCATATCACCAAATTATTGAGACATTTTATTTGTTATGATAACTGTTCTTCTAAAGAAACCTTGGACAGCTGATCAGCAGTAGTACAAATTGGAACTATATTAGAAAGAGAAGACGGGAGTTTTCCCCCATCAACCAATATAGGAATAATTTTTTTATGTTTCGCTCTCATTTCTGAAATTTCAATCTTTTGCATGGTACTAATTTTCTTACTTATTATAACAAGACAAATTGAACAATGTGAGATTTTCTTTTTTATTTCTTTAGATATGTCTTTACCAGGTCTTAATGTATCCGTTCCATAATGTGGCGAAATCATACTATTTATTCGAAATTCATTTATATCTCGCTCAAATTCCTGTGGAAATGAAATGTAATATTGCTTATACCTATATCTATTTGACATCAAATAAGTTACTAAAATCACAGATGTCAAAACAAGGCTAACAATAAATACAATAATTCCTATAATTTTACTTTTGTCCCAAACTATTGTTTTGTATAAATATAATGATTCATAGACAATAGTTGCCAAAACAAATATTACGAATATATTTTTTAATGTAAATTTCATTTTTAGCCGAATATTAGCAATACAAACAAGAGCATAACAACACATATCAAGTCGGGCAACCATATTCCCCACCAAAGATTCCATTTATCTTCAAGAACATTTCTTCCTTTTTTCCTCAATATCGTATTGATAATAAAATATACACAAATAACAAGAATAACAGCACTATAAAATTGGTTTCCCGCAACAATCTTCTCTTCTGAAGTGAGATTACCTAAAGTCACTTTATTGGAATACTCCACGCATATTAACAGCAAGGTTGTTGCCAACATACCAGGAGCCCAATAAAATAAATCTCGTCCTTTGAAATTGTACCGATCACTATAGCAATTATATTGAAAAAATGTGCCAACAAGAGTAGAGATAACTGGTACTGCCACATATTTAGCAAAAGGCAAACTTAAAAAAGAAATTAAATCCATATATCAATATAATGGAACATTAATATCAAATGGACTGTCGAAGTCCTTCAACATCGCATGTTTCGTATCTTTCTCAGAGAGATTGGCATGCTCTGTTGGGATTTTCCAATCGATACCGAGGGTATCATCGAGGATACAGATACCTCCATCAGCCTCTGGATGATAGAAGTTATCACACTTGTATTGGAAGACTGCCGTTTCTGAGAGAACGGCGAAACCATGGGCAAAGCCCTTTGGGATGAAGAACTGGCGATGATTATCTTCTGTCAGTTCTACTGCCACGTGCTTGCCATAAGTAGGGGAGCCTTTGCGAATATCTACTGCTACATCGAGTACTCTACCTTTTACGCAACGTACCAACTTGCTCTGGGTATAAGGTGGGCGCTGGAAGTGCAAGCCTCGCATAACGCCATAACTACTCATAGACTCGTTGTCTTGGCAGAAGTGTACTCTGTGTCCCAGAATTGGGGCAACCTTTTCTTCAAATTCTCGCT
>ULKX01006590.1_pt1 | contig 25626 bp, 24 predicted proteins | sample 1951271 | NCBI WGS metagenome assembly ULKX01 (sample SAMEA4835512, study PRJEB28245) | human gut metagenome | biome: gut microbiome; material: fecal sample | place: Denmark | collected 2008 | reverse complement strand
TGTTGCCCATAATGATGGCGACATGGGCAACACCTATTATGTACCAGGCTTCGGCAAGCAAGGTGGTTCCCGACTTGGCGGTACGTTCAATGTAACATTTGAAATATAAACAATGAAGAATAAAAGACTCATTTGGCAGATACCGTTTCTGCTTCTCTTGATTTTTGGCAGTATTTATGTCATTCGCCAACAGCAAAATACACCTTACCAGAGGGATGAAGGTTTCATCTTTGGTACTATCTATCACATCACTTACCAAAGTGACGTCAATTACCAAAAAGAAATCGAGGCTGAACTGCAGAAAGTAGACAATTCTCTTTCTCCATTCAACAAGACATCCATCATTTCGCGTATCAACCGTAATGAAGACGTGAAGGTAGACAACATGTTTGCTGAGGTTTTCCAACTCGCAGAAAAAATATCCAAAGAAACAGACGGAGCATTTGACATCACTGTAGCCCCTATGGTAAATGCCTGGGGATTCGGATTCAAGACCGGGAACCCTCCTACCCAACAAACAGTAGACAGTCTTCGCGCTATCGTCGGATTCCAGAAAGTAACATTAAAGGAAGAGCACGTCAAGAAACAGAATCCTCATATCATGCTTGACTGCTCAGCCATAGCCAAAGGATACGGAAGCGATATCGTGGCAAGGTTTCTAAAGAAAAAAGGCATCCAAAACTTTATGGTAGAGATTGGTGGCGAAATTGTGGTGAATGGAAACAGCGACAAGCAAGTGCCTTGGCGGGTAGGCATCAACAAGCCAACAGACGATTCTCTCAATACGAGTCAGGAATTACAAGACGTAATCAATGTGACAGACATAGCAATGGCAACAAGTGGAAACTATCGGAATTTCTACTATAAGAACGGCAAGAAATATGCTCACACAATAGACCCGAAGACAGGCTATCCTGTGCAGCACTATATTCTGTCAGCCACCGTTCTAGCCAAGAATTGTGCCACAGCCGATGCCTATGCCACATCCTTCATGGTAATGGGACTGGATGGAGCAAGGAAAGTCTTGGAAAAACATCCTGAACTTGACGCCTATCTCATCTATTCCGATGAAAAGGGAAATAACAGGATATGGTATTCGCCAGAGCTCAAGAAGAAAATATTAAAATAGAATGCAAGAAGACAGAGTATATGACAATCTTTTAAATCTGCCTCTATTCCTGGGAATGAGCCGTAACGATTTGCTGGAAGTAGCCGGTCATACAAAGTTCGATTTCCAAAAGGCAGAAAAGGGACTCACCATCGTCAAGGAAGGAGAGCCCTGCAAACGTCTGTACTTTCTTCTTACCGGCGAACTCAACGTTGTCACAGAGGCTGACGATCATGGCTACCGCATCGAAGAAGGCATCAAAGCCCCAGAAGCGTTTCAAATGGAATGCATCTACGGATATAACCAATACTTCACTCACACCTATATCGCAAAGAAAGAATGTAGCGTGATGAGTATCAGCAAGCAGGAGATGCAGAAACTATCTGATAGATACGAGATTTTCAGAATCAACATGTTCAATCTCATTTCTACTCAAACCCAAAAGAACAACCGGCGCTTGTATCGGGTTCCTCCCAAAACACTCTCAGAACGTATCATCCAGTTCTTTGAAAGCCGATGTCTCAAACCTGCCGGCGAAAAATTATTTCACATCAAGATGGAAAGACTTGCTGCAGAAATGAATGTCAAGAGAATCTATGTCTCCAACGTGCTGAATGAACTGCAGAAGCAAAAGCTCATGCATCTGGAAAGAGGAAGAGTCTATATTCCACAATTAGAAAAGCTGATTGTGAATAAATAAAAAGAGAACTGTCATAGAGTAAAGCAAACAAATAAAAAATCACTATCATGCAAGATATAAAAGATCAGAATAATATCAGAAATACAGAGAATCGAGAGAATCCATTCTTTGTTCCCTATCACACACCGCACGATACCGTGCCTTTCAACCGTATCCTGCTGGAAGACTACGAGCCTGCCTTCATGGAGGGTATTCGCCGTGACAAAGAAGCGACAGACAAGGTCATCAACGACCCGGCTGAGCCTACATTCGAGAATACTATCGCCCGTGTGGATACAGAAAAAGGCGAACATTATTACGACCTTTTAAGTCGTGTTTCCAATGTATTCTCATGCATGATGAGTGCAGAGACATGCGACGAGATGGAGGAACTGGCACAAAAGATGAGTCCTATCCTCACCAAACATGCCAACGACATTACACTCAACAAGAAACTCTTTGAGCGTATTAAATATGTTCATGACCACCCTAACAGAGAGTTAACCCCAGAAGAACAGATGCTTTTGGAAACCAGTTATGATGGTTTTGTACGTAGTGGTGCTCTTCTTGATGAGGAAGGAAAAGACAAGCTTCGCAAACTTACAGAGGAAGCAAGTATTCTCACCCTCCAGTTCTCACAGAATCTCCTGAAGGAAAACAAGGCATTTACCCTCCATATCACAGACGAGGCTCAACTTGACGGACTTCCAGAAACAGCAAAGGCAGCAGCAGCTCATACTGCCAAAGAGAAGAATGAAGAAGGTTGGATTTTCACACTCGACTATCCAAGTTACTCTCCATTCATGACCTACTCTACTCAGCGTGAACTCCGCAAACAGATGTATATGGCACGCAATACGGTCTGTACCCATGAGAACGAGCAGAACAACATTGAAATCTGCAAGCGATTGGTCAATTTACGTAGAGAACTCGCTCAACTTCTTGGCTTCGAGACCTATGCAGACTATGTATTACGTCATCGAATGGCAAGTAATGTAGAGAATGTCTATAAACTTCTCCATGATCTGATTGAGGCTTATAAGCCAACAGCAGAAAAAGAAGTGAAAGAAGTAGAAGCCCTAGCCAAGAAACAGGAAGGCGAAGACTTCAAAATGGAGCCATGGGACTTCGGATTCTATTCCCACAAGCTCCAGATGGAAAAATACAATCTGGATGCAGAGATGCTCCGTCCATACTTCCAACTTGACAAGGTGATAAAGGGCGTCTTCGGATTAGCCAACAAACTGTATGGTATTACCTTCAAGGAAAACAAAGAGATTCCAGTATACCATCCTGACGTAAAGGCATACGAAGTATTCGATAAAGACGGCAGTTATCTGGCTGTGTTCTATGCAGACTTCTTCCCACGCAAGGGCAAACAGGGAGGTGCCTGGATGACAGAATTCCAAGGACAATGGATAAACCATAAAGGCAACAACATTCGTCCACACGTGAGTGTAGTGATGAACTTTACCAAACCAACAGAAGAAAAACCTGCCCTCCTGACCTTGGGAGAGGTGGAGACTTTCCTACATGAGTTTGGTCACAGCCTTCATGGCATGTTCGCCAACACCCGGTTCGAAAGTCTTTCGGGTACCAATGTATGGTGGGATTTCGTAGAGTTGCCATCTCAATTTATGGAGAACTATGCCATAGAAAAGGAATTCCTGCGCACCTTTGCTGTCCATTATGAAACAGGTGAACCATTGCCGGACGAGCTCATCGAACGTATCGTAAAAAGTCGCAACTTCATGGCAGCATACGCCTGCCTACGCCAAGTAAGTTTCGGACTTCTGGATATGGCATATTACACCAAAAAGGATATCTTTAATGCTGACATCATCCCATTTGAGAAAGAAGCATGGAAAGAAGCCATGATTCTGCCACAGTTGCCTGACACTTGCATGACCGTGCAGTTCTCGCACATTATGGCAGGAGGTTACGCAGCCGGCTACTACAGTTACAAATGGGCTGAAGTTCTGGACGCTGATGCATTCAGCGTATTCAAGAAAAACGGTATTTTCGACCGAACTACCGCCCAGAGCTTCCGTGACAACATACTCTCAAAGGGAGGCACCGAACATCCGATGACACTCTATAAACGATTCCGTGGACAAGAGCCAACCATAGACGCCCTACTGGAACGCAACGAAATCAAGAAGAGTTAACAGTTTAGGCAAGTAATTATAAATGACACAATATAAATAACAGATCAATGGGGGACAACCTTTTAAAACAGAAAAAGCTTGATTTGCGATACCTTCGCATGGCTCGCATCTGGGCAGAAAACAGCTATTGCAAACGCCGACAGGTAGGTGCTTTAGTAGTAAAAGACAAGATGATTATCAGCGATGGTTACAATGGTACACCAAGCGGATTTGAAAATATCTGCGAGGATAACAATGTAACAAAGCCCTATGTCCTCCATGCAGAAGCCAACGCCATAACCAAGTTGGCCCGCAGCAGCAACAACAGCGAGGGAAGCACACTTTATGTCACAGCTTCTCCTTGCATCGAATGCTCCAAGCTCATCATACAAGCAGGCATCAAACGAGTTGTATATGCCGAGAAATACAGACTTACTGATGGTGTGGAACTATTGGAAAGAGCCGGAGTAAAAGTAGAATATATGAATCCTGATGAAAATATCAGTTTAGAATAACGTTAGTATAATGTAAATTAGTAAGTTATGAATAAGAACAAGAATAAGACCAACAGGTTTATGCCGTTCATCATGGCACTCTGCGTAGTGCTAGGCATTGTCATCGGCACATTCTTTTCGAATCATTTTGCCGGCAACCGACTCAACGTCATCAATAGTGGAAGCAACCGCTTAAACAACTTGCTCCATCTCATTGATGACCAATATGTGGATTCTGTCAACATAGATTCGCTAGTAGATAAAGCCATTCCACAAATTCTTGCGGAACTGGATCCCCACTCGGTCTACATCAGTGCCAAAGATGCAGCGCAGGCTAATGACGACCTCAAAGGTTCATTCTCGGGTGTAGGTATTGAGTTCGTGATCCGCCAGGACACCATTCATGTGCAAAATGTAATCCAAAACGGTCCTGCCGAAAAAGCAGGTCTTCTAGCAGGAGATAAGATTGTTGCTGTGGATGGCAAACCTTTCGTGGGCAAAATCGTGACTAATCAGGAAGCCATGCACCGCTTAAAGGGTCCTAAAGACACGAAAGTAAAAATCGGCGTAATCCGCTATGGCAGCAACAAGGTACAGAGCTTCACGGTAACACGAGGAGAAATCCCTACCAAGAGTGTAACTGCAGCCTACATGCTCAATGACAATACAGGCTACATCCGCATCAAGAACTTCGGTGAGAACACTTATCCTGAGATGCTTATCGCCTTAGCCAAACTGTCTCAACAGGGATTCTCTAATCTCTGCATTGACTTACGCGACAACTCTGGAGGCTATCTCACAGCTGCAGTAAATATGGCAAACGAGTTTTTACCAGAAAAGAAACTGATTCTCTATACACAAGGACGAAAGTCTCCTCGCCAAGATTATTTGAGCGACGGCAAGGGTTCTTATCAAAAGATACCTATGGTTGTACTCATCAATGAGGGTTCGGCTTCTTCTGCTGAAATCTTTGCAGGTGCCATGCAGGATAATGACCGTGCAACCATCATCGGTCGCCGTTCATTCGGAAAGGGATTGGTACAACAGCAAATAGAATTCCCAGACCATAGCCTTATCCGTCTCACCATTGCCAGATACTATACTCCTTCTGGAAGATGTATCCAAAAACCTTATACGATGGGTGATGACAAGGATTATGAACAGGATCTTCTGGATCGCTACCAGCATGGAGAATTTTTCTCACAAGACAGCATCAAGCATACGGGTCCTGCATACCACACAGGCATTGGACGTGTAGTTTATGGTGGAGGTGGTATCACGCCAGACATCTTTGTTCCAGAAGATACGCTCGGTATGACTTCCTACTTCAAAGAGGCTAGTTTGAGCGGCTTGATTCTACAGTTTGCATTTACCTATACTGATGATAATCGTCCTAAGTTGAACAACTTCAAGGAGATGATGGAACTTGCCGATTATCTTGACAGTCAGAACATGGTGGAACAGTTTGCCAACTATGCAGACAAGCATGGATTGAAGCGCCGTAACCTTCTTATCAAGAAGTCACATAAGTTGCTGGATAGAGTCATCGACAGCCGTATCATCTATAACATGCTTGATGAACAAGCCTGGACTCAGTATATCAACCAGGACGACCCAGTGATTAAGAAGACCCTCGAAGTCTTCGAAAAGCACGAGGCGTTCCCAAAGAAACCTGAGCCAACAGCCAAATTCAAAAGCAAGAAGCAGAAAGTAGCAATGGCTGACATACCATACAATTACAGTTCACTACATTGCAGAAATATGATGATGGCAAACGCATAAGATGAATAAGAAAGAACTTAGAAAAATCATAAAAGACAGAAAGCGACAGTATTCCTCAAGCCAACTTGAGGAACTGTCGCTTTCTGTCTTATCCCGACTTGCAGATCAAGAATCTTTCCGCAAGGCTAAAATCATTTTAATGTATTATTCTCTCCCTGATGAAGTCAACACTCATACCTTTATTGATGAGATGACAGCTTTAGGGAAAACTGTTCTTTTACCTGTAGTAAAGGATTCAGAAAATATGGAAATCAGAGAATACTCTGGCAGAAAAGATCTCACAGAAGGTTCCTTTCATATTATGGAGCCTATCGGCAATCTCTTTCCACCAGAAAGATATGGGGAAATAGAAGTCGGTGTCATTCCAGGTATGAGTTTTGATGAAAAAGGCAACCGTCTGGGACGAGGAAAAGGATATTATGACAGATTTCTGAAAAAAGTACCAACCCTGTTCAAGATTGGCATCTGTTTCGACTTTCAAAAGACAGATACCATCCCAACAGAAGAAACGGATATCAGAATGGATTGCATCATATAAAGAGTTCAGGAAAAAGAGGCAAATTCTATCAATAGAAACGGATATCTGAAATCACCAATGCCCCTACCTGCTCGTTCAATCTTCTTACCAAGATTGAACGATGCATGGTAAGATCTGCCCTGAGAGCAGGATTTAGAATCTTAACATAAAGGGTTTGATTCTTGATAAATTTATCAGCACAATAAACAGAAATAGAGGCACCTACAACGGTGTCCCAACTATCCAAGAGACGCTTTTGCTGCAAAGGCGTCTCCAATCCCTCGTTTCTCAAAAACTCCGGCAAAAGTTCTGCTATAGAACGAACCTTTTTTCTAAACATAATTATACCCAATAAATAATGTACTACAAATCGTCAGACTTGATTTTCCACCCCTGACATTCAGTATCTAATCTCTTACATGCAGTTCTCCATTTTCGACAGAGAAAATCTTATAGTCGCCACGTAAACGATGAAGGATTTGGTCAAGATGATCACGATTGGTATCCGTGATAAAAATCTGTCCAAAATTATCATTCGATACTAACTGAACTATCGCTTCAACCCGCTGAGCATCAAGCTTATCAAAAATATCATCCAACAAGAGTAAAGGAGTGGTATTAGAGCAGGTTCGCTTCAAAAAACTAAACTGCGCCAACTTCAAGGCAATGACATAACTCTTGTTCTGTCCCTGACTTCCCTCACGCTTCATCTGATAGTCACCAATCGTAAACTCCAAGTCGTCACGATGAACTCCATGAAGCGAATAACCAACGGCACGATCCTTGAATCTATCACGCTGGATAACCTCCAATAACGGTCCCCGCTGACAATGCGAAATATAATGCAAGCCTACCCGTTCCTTATCACCGGAAATATGCTGATAAATCTGCTGAAACAAAGGTATTAATTCGTTTACAAAAGCCTGGCGCTTAGCAAAGAGCAGTTCTCCATTCATAGCCATCTGCTGTTCCCAAAGCTCCATAAGAGTTACATCCGGTTCCGCCTCCATCTTCAAGAGAGCATTTCGCTGTTGCAAGGCTTTGTTGTAGTTAGAAAGAGCCTCGATATATGTATTATCATACTGAGAGATAACAACATCCATCAGTTTTCTACGCTCATCACTTCCACCCTCAATGAGGGAAACATCAGAAGGAGAAACAAAGACAAGCGGAATGAGTCCAATATGTTGAGACAAGCGCTTATATTCTTTCTTATTTCGCTTAAAATGTTTTTTGGTTCCACGCTTCATCCCGCAATAAATGTTCTCCAAATCCCCATTATCATTCTCATAATTACCTTCCAACATAAAAAAGGCCTCATCGTGCAAAATGATTTGTGAATCAATCGGATTATTGGCACTTCTGCAAAACGAGAGGTAATAAATTGCATCCAAAAAGTTGGTCTTACCCATGCCGTTATGACCGATAAGACAGTTAATTTTGGGCGACAATTCAATATTGGCGCTCTTGATATTTTTATAGTTAATAATGGAAATATTCTTTAAAATCATAGACTCTTTACTGATTATTGAGTGCAAAGTTAACAGAAAAAGCCCAAAAAACGAAAAAAGTAGGCTAGAAATTTCAATATCTGAATAAAATTCCGTATTTTTGCAGAAGTTTAGCAATAATAGAATAATAAAAAACAAAAATACAAAATGGCAAACAACAAAGTACAGGCTCAGGAAATAGAGAGCCTCAACATTCGTGAGGCCTTCTTCATGAAGAACAAGAAGGCTATTATTATCGCTGTGGTAGCTATTGTAGTTATCATTGCTGGTGTATTCGGTTATGTATCTCAGATCTCTGGTCCACGTGAGGACAAGGCTAGTACAATGCTTGGCAAGGGTCAGACTTACTTCAACAACGAGATGTTCGAACAAGCACTTAACGGAGACGGTGCTGGTTACGTTGGCTTCAAGAAAATTGCAGACGAATATAGCAGCACTGACGCTGGTAACTTGGCAAACCTCTATGCAGGTCTTTGCTATGCTAACCTTGGCAAATGGGCAGAAGCAGAAAAGAGTTTGGATGCATTCTCTTCAAAGGATGACCAGATGATCAGCCCAGCAGCAGAAGCTGCGCTCGGTGATGTTTACGCTCACTTGAACCAGTTGGACAAGGCTGTCGAAGCATTCAAGAAGGCTGCTTCTATGGCTGACAGCAAAGCAGAAGATGACGCTAACAACAGTCTCTCTCCTGCATTCCTGATTAAGGCTGGTGAAGTTCTCGAGAGCCAGAACAAGAAGCAGGATGCATTGAATATCTATCAGGATATCAAGAAGAAGTATGTTAACTCTATGCTTGTTCAGAGCGGTGAGATTGACAAGTACATTGAGCGCGCATCCAATTAATAACATCTTACGAGTAACATCTTAGAACAAGTTTAATAGATAATTATGGCAACAGCTCTTCATAATTTATCAGAATATGACCTTAGCAAAGTACCTGATGCCAGCAACATGTGCTTTGGTATCGTTGTAGCTGAATGGAACCCAGAAATAACAGGTGCCCTGCTGGACGGTGCTGTCAAGACGCTCGAAAAACATGGAGCCTTAACAGAGAACATACATGTTAAGACTGTTCCTGGCAGTTTCGAACTCATCTATGGCGCACATCAGATGGTACTAAATGGCGGCTATGACGCTGTTATTATCTTGGGAAGCGTAATTCGTGGTGAAACTCCTCACTTCGATTATATCTGCGAGGGAGTAACCTATGGTATTGCCCGTCTCAATGCCACACAAGAGATTCCTGTCATTTACGGACTCTTGACTACAAACGACCTGCAACAGGCAAAGGACCGTAGCGGTGGCAAATTGGGCAACAAGGGCGATGAATGTGCTATTGATGCCATCAAAATGGCTAAATTCTAAAAGCACAGACATTGAGTCTTTCAAAACAATTACTATATAATAAGGTAAATAAAATGAAGCTCTACCAATTATTACAGTCATACGAATTTGAGGAGATTTTCCCAACAGTCAACGTGATGTTTCCCAACGCACAGTTGCATAGAGACGTCTTTGAAAAAGCATTCAACATGCTTTGCGACATTCAACCTATCAGTTCCAAGAAAGTAATTCGTTTCGAACTGATGGAGGATCCAAACTCTAGCGATATGTTTGTTGGAGCCAACGACAGCTGTTTTCAAACAACTTGGGATGTATGTCTCGGCAAAGAAATAAAGAAAGGAAAAGGCGCAGACCTCAACGATGTGGAAATGGCAGCCAATTGTCTGCTTAATATCCTCTTCATAGGTCGTCATCCTCAAAGTTTCGAAAAAGATTATAAGAAACTCTTCAAATAATCATAGGATTTACAAAAAAGAACCTCTTGAAATCTGAGTATTTCAAGAGGTTCTTCCTTTATTTATACACCCTCATCATCGTCTTCATCAACAGAAGAATTGCCCGATGGAGAACTGTCATTTCCTTCAGTATCCAGTAATTGATCTTTACTGATACTCACCTCCCCCATCTTAGAGATTTTTACCACCAAAGGCAAATATTCATCACTCATCACATCAGGTGAACCAACACTGGCTGCAAAACAAAGATTGTTACCTTCAGTTTTTACATAGACAATACCCAGTAAGCCACCAGAGGCCTTGGTATGAGAATCCAAGTATTTTTCAAAGGCAGCTTTGGTAAAACTACGTTTGAAGAATTCAGAACCGTCGCTTCTTATAATCCGAACAGTAATCTTATTATCGTGATACTTAGTATTTTCATCTACCTTAACGAGCGGCAAACTGTCATCTGCTTCTCGTTTTACCACCACTTTATATGTAGCGCCCAACCATTCAATGCTTCTAGACTGCTCATACTCACTCATCTTGAGTGTTTGCTTTTTAACTTTGACAACAGGTTTAGGAGCTATAATGATGTTGCTTTTCTTTTTCTCAGCACACGAAGCCATTATACCTATAGCCAGAGCCATGAAAAATAAGTAATTGATTCGTTTCATTGCTTTTTTATTTTAATGCTACAAAAGTAGTAAAAAAAAATGAAATATACACGGGTTACCCGTTAAAAAACAAAAAAAGCATCGACTTTCACAAGCCGATGCTTCGAATCTACCTAAATACTAACTAATAAATTTCCTATTGAATCTTACACGATATAATAAAAGTTCAGTTTATGAATTCTAATCAGTAGTTTGACGTCATCACGAAGAAAAGGTTTAATGGAAGTCTAAAAAAAATGCATTTTTTCTTCATTAAATGTTTTTTCTCTCTTAAAAATGCTTCTTTTCTTCTTTTTAAAGCAAATTTACCCTTTTTATTTTGAGAATTAAACATTTTGTCGTATCTTTGCAGACAAAAAGAAACATTTTGTATGAAAAAGATTCTATTATTCATAATAACTGCCAGCATTTTCACCTTTTCTTCTTGCTTTCAGAAAGAGCAAACGCAAGAAAAGGAGCAAGTCATCGACACTATTCCAATGATGGTGATGCAAATACAAAAATGCAACCGACTATATACGGCAGAAGCCCATGTTCACAAAATTATCACCCACGATGATCAACTGAATCTGAAAGGTTCTTTTTTCAGAAAGAACTTCAACATTCATGTACCTGGTTCAAACAGGAAAGTTGCAATCCCTATGAATGCAACCATCAAGGCTTCCGTAGACTTCCAAGGGTTTTCCAATCAAAATGTGTTACGCAAAGGTGACAAGATAGAAATCATTCTGCCAGACCCAAAGCTGACACTCACGAGCAGTAAGATAGACCACAATGCGGTAAAACAATATGTTTCCATTGCCCGCAGCAATTTCAGTGATGCAGAACTCACCCAACTAGAGCAGCAAGGCAGACAAAGCATCATCAATGATATTCCGAATCTTGACCTCATGGAACAAGCTCGGCTCAGTGCCGCAAATACTCTGATTCCGATGCTCAAGAACATGGGATTCAAGGAAGAAAACATCAAGATTAGCTTCCGTAAGAAATTCACAATCCAAGACTTGAAGGAATTCATTTCAAATGGATTGAATGACAATAAAACAATAGAAAAGAGAACAGCCTCTAGCCAGGCATCAAATAAAGAGGACTAAGATATGAAGAAATATGGAATCATAATCATTTTATTCCTTATTATAATAATAGGTGGAGCACTCTATTGGCTTAATAAAGACAATACAATGAACGTGGCAACGGAAGAAAAGACCACCCTTTCACCAACCCAAGTAGAAAGTATTGAGGCTATCGGGCAATGGGAATTTCTTGCCATCAACGATGAGGAACTCGTTGATACAACCCGACATGGTTTCTTTGGTGACGATCAATTGGTACGTATCTATTATGGTACCCTGCGTCTCGGCATTGACATGAAAGACGTAAAGGAAGGATGGATACAGACGGATGAAAAGAAAGATTCCATAGTCTGCACCCTTCCCCCAATCCGACTCCTCGACAACAATTTCATAGACGAGGCAAAGACTAAAAGTTTCTTTGAAGAAGGAAAATGGACTGGCGCTGACCGACAGGCTATGTACGACAGAGCTTACGTTATGATGAAAAAGCGTTGCTTGACACCTGTGAATTATCAGACGGCAAGAAGAAATGCCAAGCAGCAATTCAAAGACATGTTCAAGACAATGGGATTCACTAACGTTAGAATAGAATTCGAAGACTGAGGGTAGAATTACCTTCAGTCTCCCCAAACGGAAGTAACTAAACATATTCCGTTCATAAAAAGACAAGAGAGTTATCAGGGCGCAAGCCTAATTATTAATTATCATTTTTAAATTAAAACATAAGAGAGATGGATGCTATCAATGATTTTTTCACAGCCTTTAGTTCATTCCTTTGGGGATGGCCTATGATTATTTTATTGTTGGGAACTCATATTTTTCTAACCATCCGCCTGCGCTTTCCACAGCGCAAGATATTCCAGGCTATCAAATTGTCTGTCAAGAAAGACAAGAAGGCAACGGGGGATGTTTCTCAATTCGGAGCACTAGCCACAGCCTTGGCAGCCACCATCGGTACGGGTAACATCATCGGTGTGGCTACAGCCATAGCATTAGGTGGACCAGGTGCTGTCCTTTGGTGCTGGCTCACCGGTGTTTTCGGTATTTCTACCAAGTATGCAGAGGGACTTCTTGCCGTAAAATATCGAGTTAAGACAACACGAGGAAAGATGCTGGGAGGTCCGATGTATGCTCTAGAAAAGGGATTGGGCTGGAAATGGCTTGCCATCCTCTTCGCAACCTTTGCCGCCCTTGCTTCTTTTGGTATTGGCAGCACAGTTCAAGCTAATGCCATCTCAACCCTTGTAGAGAATCAATATGGCATTTCTCCTTTCCTTACAGGCTCGATAGTTACCATTTTAGGAGCAGCCGTAATCATTGGTGGTGTAAAGACAATCTCTAAGGTTTGTGGAATGCTTGTACCTTTCATGGCCCTATTCTATGTATTGGGCTGTATTTATATTCTCATTGTAAATCATGCCTACATTCTCCCTGCCCTACAGATTATCTGCGAATCAGCTTTTACAACAAAAGCTGCTGGTGGTGGTTTTGCAGGTAGTACACTGATGCTTGCAGCCCGTTATGGTATTGCCCGTGGCCTTTTCTCTAATGAGAGTGGACTTGGTTCTGCGCCAATTGTTGCCGCAGCTGCTCAAACCCGCAATCCCGTTCGACAGGCATTAGTTTCATCAACAGGAACATTCTGGGATACAGTCATCATCTGCGCTCTAACAGGACTGGTAATCACCAGCAGTATCATAGCCTATCCTGATATAGACTATCATGATGGAGCAGCACTTACCAAAGCAGCTTTTAGTAAAATACCATATATTGGAGCTCCATTACTAACATTTGGTCTGACCACCTTTGCTTTTAGTACTACACTAGGTTGGAGTTATTATGGCGAACGTTGCGTAGAATACCTGAAGGGAAAGAAATGGATGCTTTGCTATCGCATTCTCTACATTGTCAGTATATTTGCAGGAAGTGTCATCAGTCTCGGTCTGGTATGGAACATAGCTGATTGCATGAATGCTCTTATGGCTATTCCAAATCTCGTCTCTTTACTATGTCTTAGTGGAATTATTGTGCATGAAACAAGAAAGTATCTTTGGCGCGACCGTTTAGATCAGGATATGGAGGAAAGCGAATTACAGGAAGTAGAAGACAAATAATCGTGCAAACGATTGTCCTGAAGAAATAGCAGAAAACTATATATTTTTGATTCATCCTACCATTTTCTTTTGTACCTTTGCAGCAGAAAAGGTAACTTTATAGAAAATATAGGTTAAAAGAGATTTTATTAGTTTTTGTTGATTAAAAAATGCCCAGGCAGCAGTGATGCTATCCTGGGCTTTTTGTTTTATATGCTCTATTCACTTATATTCTGTAATCATCAACAAGAATTTTCACTTCTTATTCAGCATTTATCTGCAAATGCTTCATTCCGTGTCCACCCCACGTTGTATAATTGACGAATTGGAATCCCATACGAGTATAAAGGCTTTCAGCTCTTGGATTGCCTTTATCAACCAATAATCCAACCTTCGGAATACCAAGTTCCTTACCACGTTGTACGGCAGCATTCAACAAAAGCTTTGCAATCCCCTTACCTCTATAGCTACTGGAAACAGCCAAACTGTCGAGATAGTATTCACCTTCTTGAGTCTCAGCATCCATACCCGAATAATCAATTCCAAAGGTAGCAAGAGCCTCATCTACAAATCTTTTGCGCAAAGTCTTAAGTTGAGCTCCATCATAAGCTACCAAGATGCCAGCAACCACACCATCAGTAGTCATTGCCATCAACACATTTCGGTAACTATACTGGCTATCCTCCATCTTTACCAGACGTTCCATCAACTGATGAAAATCAGCCAATGTATGACGAGGTCCGGCAAAATTCTGACAACACTCCGTATTCATCGCTTCCATAATGAGCGATGCTATATGCGAAGCTTTATCTGGGGTTGCTTGTTCTATATGTATCTTCATTTTCGTTTAGTTTTTACAATTACGAATGCAAAGATAATAATAATTAACGAGATAAACAAAACTTTTTCTTTTTCTTTACTTTTGTTTCACAAAGATTTTATATCTTTTCCCCATAATTCAATAACAAATGTTAAGATAGAGGCTACCAGATTGTCACAACATCAATTTCCCAGAGTAAAAAGCTATCAAAAATCAATTGATAATATAAGATCTCTATCCTTCATGTTTGGGTAGAGACCTTCATTATTATTATAATCTTTTGTAAAAACTGACAATTAAAGACTTTTTCTTTGCTGATTCCAAATAATAATGCTAACTTTGCGCACGAAATTGTTTTATCTTGAGAAGACAAAGAGACAGAAAGATTGTAATGATATGGAAAAAATACTAATAGTTGAAGACGACATCGCATTTGGAACCATGATTCAGACATGGCTCAGGAAGAAAGGATTCGAAGTTGAAAAAACGACTTCGGTGAAAGCAGCTATACAGGCTTGGGAGAAGTTGGAAAGTGGATTTGATCTGGTGCTATCCGACCTTCGTCTTCCAGACCATGATGGTATTTTCTTATTGCAATGGATGAGAAAGCACGGCGTGCAAGTACCTTTCATCGTCATGACCAGCTATGCAGAGATTCAGAACGTAGTACTCGCCATGAAGTCGGGTGCTACAGATTACGTAGCCAAACCTTTTCATCCGGATATTCTCCTGGAAAAGATTAAGGAAGCCATAAAAAATCATAACACAAGCTCTCAATCAGAGAAAAATATAGAGCAGAGGGAGGCAACAGGAAATCAGGAGCCAATAGATAATAAAAAAGTATCAGAAAATACGGAATCTAAAGGAAATGTAGATGTTCCTAAATATCTTGAAGGTGAAAGTGAGGCTTCAAGAAAACTCTATAGTTTCGTATCTCTGGTTGCTCCTACTCCTATGTCGGTTCTCATTCTAGGTGCAAGCGGAACGGGTAAGGAATATGTGGCTCGTCGCATTCATGAATTAAGCCAGCGGGCAGGGAAGCCTTTCTTTGCACTCGACTGTGGAGCCATTCCTAAGGATGTGGCAGCATCAGAATTCTTCGGTCACAGCAAGGGAGCCTTTACGGGAGCAGACCAAGACAAAAAGGGAGCCTTTGAAATAGCAAATGGCGGTACACTCTTCCTGGACGAAATGGGAAACTTGAACTATGAAGTGCAAGTGCAACTGCTTCGTGCCCTTCAGGAGCGAAAAATTCGTCCATTGGGCAGCAACAAGGAAATCGACATCGACATCCGACTGGTTTGCGCCACGAACGAAAATCTGGCACAGCGTGTAGCAGAGGGAAACTTCCGCGAAGACCTATACCACCGCATCAACGAGTTTACCATCTACATGCCGGAGTTGAAAGACCGTGGTGCCGATCTCTTCCTCTTTGCTGATCTCTTTATCAAACATGCCAACAAAGAACTCAATAGAAACGTGGAAGGACTCGATGGTAAGGCGAAGGAGAGAATTGCCTCTTATAACTGGCCAGGAAACCTACGCGAATTGAACAATGTGATGAAACGTGCCACTCTTCTTGCCACAGGCAGATATATTGGAGTAACAGAACTGGAACAGAGTATGGCTCATATTCAGCCACAAGCTCCTACCACCCTGCATGATGAGGAAACAGAACTGCAACGTATAGAAGCAGCACTAAAAGCGGCAGGAGGTAACAAGAGTAAAGCTGCACAATTGCTTGCTGTGGATAGAAAGACGCTGTATAACAAGATGAAGAAGTACGGCATCTGAGGAACTTTCCCCAATATTTTGGGGAAAAATTCCACACTTGTTCCACAACTTCCACAAAGTTAAGATTTGGCACAAAAATGCATATTAACTGATTATCAACCATTTACTAAAAGAAGGAATCTTTTGGCACGCAGATTGTGATATTAGATTGTGAACTCGCAAACAAGCAACAATGCAAGTAAGACGGTTCATTAAAGTAAAAATAATATTCACAATAAAAAATAAAAAGATTATGAAAAAGTTAGTATTCGCAGCTATCGCTGCCATGGTAATGGTATCAGTTAGTAATGTATTCGCCAACAACAAGATGGCAAGTGTTTCATCAGTAGCTCCAGTAGACACAGTTGCTCCTGCAGAACCAGCAGACACAACAGTAGAGAAGACAACTCCAGCAGAGACTCCAGCTGATTCTACAACAGCAACAACAGATACAACTGTAGCTAAGTAATATCACCTTCAAAAAACAGTAATAAACAGAAGAAATAGAAAGACAATAAATATCAGTAATTACGCTTCGCTTTCAATTAGGCAGGAGACTAATGATAAAATTCATTGGTCTCCTGACTTGTTTTTAGCCCTTTCTTTTCTTTAAATCAGTTTTTTGCATTATCTTTGCAGAAGATAAGCTGCACTCGGCAATCTGAAAGCAAGCTTTCATTGCGCTCGTTTGCATTATCTTTGCAAAAGATAATTAAGTAAGTAGATTTCACATGCACAAGAACAATATTCCACTCAAGGTAGCCCTCGGCTATTGCATTATTGCCATTATCATGATTCTGGCAATCAGTCTCGTATATAGCAACACCAAGAGCATCATCGCCATCAACGAAGCATCCCGTGAGTACATCAAGAAAAAGGATGCAGCCGACAGTACCATGACTTCTCTGCTCAAAGAAGAGCAGAAGAACTTGAAGCAACTCTCTGATGCAATGGCAGGGAAATCTACGTCCAATTATCTGCAAGATAAGGTAAAAAGTCTCAATACCGGCAAGGATTCTATCGTTGTTCATTCCAAAGCCCCACAAACCCACGAGGCAAAGAAAACTACGGTGGAAGTAATGAAGACCCGCCGAGGATTCTTCCGCCGACTAGCTGATGCTTTCAAGAAAGAGCATGCAGAGACGCTAAGCATCAAGCAAGACAGCAACAGAGCCATCATTGATTCTATCACAACTCCTGTGAATGTGGCAGAAAATGTAGCCAACATTCTGGACCAGATTGACAAGAAGGAGAAGGTGGCTACACAAGATCATAAGGAAAGTATCAACAAAGAGATGGAAGACTTGAAAATAGTCAGTACAAAACTTGCCTTACGTTCTGCCAAGCAACTGAGTGATGTGCACCAAAGGGAACGTGACTCTATGCAAAAAGCCATCAACAAAGCGATGGCTGCCCGTAAACAACTATTGTGGCAAATAGGTTTGCTTACACTAGTAACCCTCCTTGCGATTATCGTCATGATTTGGTTCATCTGGCGCGATGCTAGAAAAGAGCGCATCTACCGGGAGAATCTTGAGGCAGCCAACGAAGAAATCCAACGTATCATGAACCAACGTGAGCGACTTCTCCTCACCATTACGCACGATATCAAGGCGCCCGCAGCCTCCATTTCCGGCTTCATCGACCTGATGAAAGAATACGTCAAGGAAGCACAAGGCATTGAGTGTCTTCAAAATATCAAGAACTCAGCTGCTCATCTTTCCCGACTAGTAGCCTCTCTTCTCGATTATCATCAGTTGGAAAATGGACTGATGAAGGTTCAGCCTGTCTCTTTCTCTCCTACTCAACTGGTAAAGGAATCAGTAGAGGGAATGCGATTGCGAGCCGAAGAGAAAGGCTTAGCCATTTCGTATGAGATGACGATGGGAATGAAAAAGGAAGCAAATCAGGAGAATGAAACAGACAAGGAATTATTCCTAGCCGATGCTTTCCGTATTCGTCAGATTCTGGATAATCTGGTGAGCAATGCCATCAAATATACCGATCACGGAAGTGTCAACATTGAGGCACGAGTTTCCAAAATCATGGGTAAGCTGACACTCACCATGAGCGTGAAAGATACGGGTAAGGGAATGACCGATGAGGAAAAGCAGAAAGTATTCCAGGCATTCACCAGATTAAAGAGTGCACAAGGCATCGAGGGAACAGGCCTGGGCTTGTCTATCACTCAAGAACTGGTGTCGCTTCTCGGTGGAGAAATTCTACTTCGTTCTACCTTGGGCAAAGGTTCCAATTTCATCGTTACGCTACCTATAGAACCTGCCCCAAAAGATGATTCGCAGGAGGATATCAAACAAACATCTGATCATCAGGAAGCCAAGGACTCAGACAACAAAAAGAAGGCTCAACAAGAGTTTGCCAACCATAAGGTTCTGATTCTCGATGACGACAAGCTTCAGCTTCAACTTCTCCAGGAAATGCTGCGACGCATAGCAGGCGATTCCTGGCAAGTATTCGCCTGCAATCATGTGATTGATGCACTCACCATCCTGCACAATGAGCAGCCAGCCCTCATGCTGATGGACATAGAAATGCCAGAAATGAATGGTACAGAGATGATTACCCACATCAACCATACCAATATGACTGTCATTGCTATGACAGCGCATGATACGAGTATCCGGGAACAACTTATAAAAGCAGGCTTTGACGACTGTCTGTTCAAACCATTCAGCATAGAGAAGTTATCAGCTATCCTGGGAATAGATTCTGAACCTCAATCCCACTTTGACGCTCTTCTGGCTTTTGCAGAGGGCGATGAAGAGGCAGCAAAAGAGATACTCAACACCGTGAAGCTGGAACTGGCAGAACATCTTAAGAATTTGAAAGAAGCCATGGAAGAGGATTCCTTATCTATAGATAAAATAGGAAAAGCTGCTCACAAACTTCTGCCGATTGCCAGTATGATGCAGATGAATTGTCTGGAAGAACTGAAGGCACTATCGCCTGAACATATTCAAGAGAATGGAGAAGAAAAGATTAGGAAGAAATTGAAGGTTGTTGCAGATTGCTTGCAGCACGTGCTGGAACAGAGTTTCTAGCACGCGCCTTCCCTTTTATTCCCTGATCTGCTGCGGCGTCAGCCCTGTATGCTTCTTGAAATAACGACAGAAGAAACTGACATCGGCAAAATGAAACTCCCAAGCCATCTCCTTGATGCTTTGCGTAGTTCGCTTAAGATGCATCTTAAGCTGCAGAATCACGTATTGGTCGATGATGGTCTTGGGGGTATGCCCCGTTACCTGGTTCACGATGTTGGTGAGATATTTCGAGGAGATATTCATCTGTTCGGCATAATAGTTCACATCCCTTGATATCTTGTAATCCTTCTCCAGCAGCATCATAAACCGATTGAACAGTTCTCTTACGCGATACGATTTCACTTCATCTGGTCGGTATTGCGGATTGCGCTGAAGATACTCATGAAAACCGATGAAGAACGCCTTCAACTGACACAATACCAATTGGGAGATACAAGTACACTCCGATTGGTCGAAATAAACTTTTAATAGGGCAAACATACCATTGATGATGTTTGTCACCACGGGGGTATCCTGTCTGCATCTGTCTTCCCGTAAGGAAGAATAAACCGTCTGTTCCAGTTGCAGACTTGCTTCACGAAGCAAGGAAGGATTATATTTCAGGATTTCCACTTGGAAGCTGTTCGCAGTTTGAGGGGATTTGCAATCCCCGTTTTCAGTTTCTGAGGATTTGCAATCCCCTTCAACCTTCAGTTCTACCACATCATTTGGGAACACGGTGATGACCGCCCCTTCATAAAGTTCCCAATCCTTATAATTCACATTCAGCCTCGCCTTTCCTTTCCGGCAAATCAATATTGCTCCGTAAGTCAATACTTGCGGACCCTCCTGCCATTCCTCCAAACTAGAGCAGGAAAGGCTTGCTTCCTGATAACTGCTTAATTCTGATAATTCCATCTACACCTTTTATATATAGAGTTATTATGTCTCTTTATTCCTATTTCGGTTGCAAAATTACACAAAATATGTGACATAAAAGAACTATTATTCCCAAATCGTCCATCCGCCGCGAAAAATTTAAAGTGATTGTTCGCCCAAAACTCCGTACCTTTGCACCCGAATTTCAAAAAGCAAGAATCAATGATTAAGAACATCTTATTGGTAAGCCTTCTGCTTGCAGGAGGAACTCTTTGGGCTCCGGCTCAATCACAAACCACAGAAGGGGCGGCAACATCCTTGCCTGTCTGCAAGAAAGAAAACATGACTATCAGCCAACTCTTCCAGAAGGTTGAGGATAACAGCAAAAGCCTTCGCACTTCATTATCAGGAGTAGAAGCAGCCCATCTCGGCATCGAATCGGCTAAAAGCAAGAAACTGCCCGACCTTGATGCTTCCCTCTCTTTCAGCTATATCGGCAATGCGTTGATTACCGACCGTAACTTCAGCAACGTTCATGGTCTGAAATCCCCACATTTCGGCAACAACTTTGCCTTCCAGGCTCAGCAGGTGGTTTACGCCGGTGGAGCCATCAACGCAGGCATCAAGCTCGCCGAACTCGGTAAGCAGCAGGCAGAAGTAGGCGTGAAACTTACCCGACAGCAGATTCGCTTCATCGCCCTCGGTCAATATCTCGACCTTTACAAGATAGACAACCGCATCAAGGTATATGAAAAGAACATCGAACTGACCCGCCAGCTCATCGAGGATATCAAGGAGAAGCAGACGCAAGGAATGGCGCTGAAGAACGACATCACCCGATACGAACTCCAGATGGAAAGCCTCAAGCTCGGTCTGACGGCACTCAGAAATAACCGGAGCATCCTGAACCATCAGCTTTGCAATACCTTAGGAATGAACCAGGATGCACAGATTATCCCCGATGCCACCATTGCCGACAAAACCTACGGCAAGGAAGGCGAGACTTACTGGCAGACGGCAGGTACTCTGAACTCCCCACTCCTGGAACAGAGCAGCAACGCCATCCGCATCGCCGAACAGAAAGAGAAGATTGCCAAGAGCGACCTTCTGCCAAAAGTGGCATTCGTAGCTGCTGACAACTTCGATGGACCTATCCTCTTCGAATTGCCACCTGTTGATAAGAACCTCAACGTCTGGTATGTGGGCGTAGGCGTGAAATACAGCCTCAGCTCTCTCTTCAAGAGCAACAAGCGAATCAAGCAGGCTGCCGTGGAAACCCGACAGGCTAAAGAGGCACATGCCGTTCAGGCAGAGCAGCTCAACAATTATGTGCAGGCTGCCTACGTGCAATACCAGCAAACCTACGTGGAACTGGAAACGCAGCGAAAGAGCGTAGAACTGGCTCAGCAGAACTACGATGTGATGAATGCCCGCTATCTCAGTCAGCTGGCTCTGGTTACGGATATGGTTGATGCCTCCAACCTCAAGCTCAATGCCGAGCTCAACGAGGTGGATACCCGCATCAACATCGTCTATGCCTACTATCGCATGAAGTACGTGGCAGGAGAAATTTAATAAAAAAACAGAATTAAGAGTTTTTATCGAAAACAATTATCAAGAGATTATGAGCAAGAAGATTATCAAGAGAATATATAATGTAGTGATTATCCTCCTTTTCCTGGGAGCTATCGGCTGGTGCTTCGGCCATTTCTATCATGGCAGCGATGTGGCTTATACCGATGATGCACAGGTGAACCGTCATATCACTCCTATCAACACCCGCGTGCCGGGATTCATCAAGGAGATTCGTTTCAACGACTATCAGCACGTAAAGAAGGGCGATACTCTCGTCATCATCGAGGATGCTGAGTTCCGCCTGCATGTGGCTCAGGCTGAAGCTGGCTTGCGTGGCTCCAAGTCAAGTTCTTCTGTTGTTACCGCCAGCATGGGCACCACCAATACCAATGTGAAGACAGCAGCTGCCGGTATTGAGGAGGCTCGTGTGGATATGATGAATGCCAAGCAGGACTTCGACCGTTTTGCGGCTCTGATGAAGAAGGATGCAGTTACCCGTCAACAGTATGACAACGCTTATGCCCGCTATCTGGGAGCCAAGGCACGCTATGAGCAGGCAAGCAGCAGAAAGGCTAGCGCAGCATCGGTTCGTAATGTTCAGACCCAGCAGCTCGGTGGTTCACGTGCCGGAGAGAGCGTGGCAGAGGCACAGCTCAATCTGGCTCGCCTCAACCTTTCCTATACCGTAATCGTGGCAACCTGCGATGGCGTGATGGGAAGAAAGGATATTCACGAGGGACAGCTGGTACAGCCTGGTCAGATGCTCGCCCGCATCGTGGATGACAATGATGTTTGGGTAGTAGCCAACTATCGTGAGACTCAGATGGACGGCATCACCGTGGGCAAGACTGTAGATTTCACCGCCGATGCCATCCCTGGTGTAGTATTCCATGGCAAAGTAGAAGCCCTTTCTGCCGCAGCCGGCAATGCCTATTCCATGATTCCTGTGGATAATGCCACCGGCAACTTCGTAAAGGTAGAGCAGCGTGTGCCTGTTCGCATCGCCCTTACCAAGGACAATGACCCGAAACAGATAGCCTTGCTCCGTGCCGGACTAAACGTAGAAACCAAGGTTCACATTAAATAGAATGTTCTATAAACCATATAGAATATTCTATAAATTATAAACTATAAATTATAGAAAATGCCAGGACCTCCTATGTTACAGGGACCATTTCGAGTCCCTTCATTTAATGGATTTATTCCTCGCCGATTACAGCCTTGGATTTATCTCCTCTTCGCCTTCATCTTCCTGATGTCGGGCGGAATCTATGGAGGAGCCATGAGCCAGGTGATGGGCGAGTACAGTTTGATGAGAGAAGACGTGCTCATGATCATCATGTTCAACGTGGTGGGCGTGGCGATGCCATTCCCCTTCCTCTTCAAGATGAAGTTCCACTTTACCAACCGCCAGCTCCTGCTGAATGCGGCACTGGTAGTGGCAGCTTGTAATTTCCTCATCATGTGGACCGACTCTGTGCCCGTGATGTGCATTCTCACTTACATCGCAGGCTTTTTCAAACTCTGCGGAACCTTCGAGTGTATGAGCACCATCCAGTTGTGGATGACCTCCAAGCGCGATTTCACCATCTTCTTCCCCCTGCTCTATTGCATCGTTTTGGGAAACATGTTCCTATCGCCTTGGATTACCGAACATCTGATTTACATCTATCAGGATTGGCGCATCATCAACTGGACGATGACGGGAGCCCTGCTCCTGGTGGCATTCATCGTGTATGTCACCACCCACGACTTCCGCTTCATGAAACCGCTGCCTTTCATCAGCCTCGACTATCTGGGCTGCATCCTATGGTCGGCATGGATGCTGGAGTTCATCTTCTTCTTCACCTATGGCGAGCACTACAACTGGCTCGATTCGAAGATTATGCAGATGGATGTATTGCTCTTCATCCTTACCGGATATTTCTGCATCCAGCGAATGCTACATGTGCGCCACCCTTACATCGCTCCCGAGGCGTGGAAATATAAGCGACTCATCCCGCTGCTCATTCTCTTCGCTTTCGTAGAGTTTATGGGCAGTACGCCTAAAGTGCTGCAAACCGCCTTTACGGGTGGCGTGCTGCATTTCGGCAACATCACAACCAATGTGCTCAACTTTGTGGAATGGACAGGCGCCATCGCCGGTTGCCTCTTCTGCCTCTTCTGGTGCAAGGTGCTCCATCAGAAATACACCCGATTGCTCACGATAGGCGTGGCAACGATGGTCTGTTATCCGGTGATGATGTATTTTCTCATCCATCCGGGACTCAACATCGAGGCACTCTATCTGCCTTGCTTCCTGCGAAGCTTCGGCAACGCCATCTTCTTCTGCATGCTCACCGTGTATCTGGAAGAGCTGATGCCGTTCCAGCATTTCTTCATGGGATTGACAATGGCAGGCATCATCCGCAACGGTCCGATGTCGGCGATGTGCTCAGGTCTGTACAGTTTCGGACTCCGTTATCAGATGGCAGACAACATGTCGCGCGGCTTGCCCTACGATGTCACCAATCTTCTGATGCTCAGTATCCGGAACCTCTATGGCATTACTTGTATCATCGGTCTTGCCGTATTGCTCATCTTCCTGCTATGGGATGTTCAGCCGGTAAGAAGTACCCTGAAGAAAATGCCAGCATGGAATTTTGTAGGCAGAAAGATGAAAAAAGCAAGCAGATAATGCGCACATTCAAAGAAAAACATTATCTTTGCATTTAGTTTAACAAAATGAAATATTCCTTTTTTAAAAGGAATAAGGAAAAACATCAAAGAAAAAACTATGGCAAAGAAAGCGATTGTGATGGGGGCAACCTCAGGAATAGGAATGGAAGTAGCCAGCCTCTTAGCGCAGAGAGGTTGGCAGGTGGGAATAGCCGGAAGAAGAGTAGAGCGACTTGAAGAAGTAAAAAGAAATACAAACCAGATTATTTCTGAGAAAACAAAAGTATCTCAGAAGGGGAACATTTCAGAAGGCATGAAAGCATCCAGGGGAGAAATCATCTGCTATCAGCAGATAGATGTAACTTCGGCTGACGCCCCTACTCTTCTTCAGAAACTCATCGAAAAACTCGGTGGGATGGATTTATATTTCCATAGTTCAGGAATCGGATGGCAAAACAATTCTCTAGATATCGAGAAAGAAATGAAGACCGTAGAGACCAACGGACTGGGATTTGTCAGAATGGTAGATACGGCTTTCAACTGGTTTGCTCAACAGAATCAAGGGCAAGAGCCGGGACAAGGACAAAGGCAAGGTAAAGATAGAAACTGCGAAACTTACCGCATCGCCTGCATTACCTCTATTGCCGGAACAAAAGGGCTCGGTGCTGCTCCTGCCTATTCTGCCACCAAGCGTTTCCAGAACCACTACCTGGAGTGCCTTACCCAGCAGGCTCACATGCGCCATCTTCCTATCGCTATCACAGATATTCGGCCAGGTTTCGTAAAGACCGACCTGATAGCTGGCAGCAACTATCCCCTGCAATTAACTCCTCAGGAAGTGGCTCAGCAGATTGTAAATGCTATAGAACGGGGAAAAACAGTCAAAACCATTGACTGGAAATACAGTATCCTCGTTTCGCTCTGGCGAATGATTCCCAGATGGATTTGGACAAGACTTACCATTAAATAATACAGAAACTGTACTTGCATTTGATTTTATACCTGGATAAAATCTCCG
>ULKX01009540.1_pt1 | contig 25979 bp, 19 predicted proteins | sample 1951271 | NCBI WGS metagenome assembly ULKX01 (sample SAMEA4835512, study PRJEB28245) | human gut metagenome | biome: gut microbiome; material: fecal sample | place: Denmark | collected 2008 | reverse complement strand
AGCATTTTGGTGAGGTCGTGGAGATCGCATCCTCGTCCGACGCCAACTATACTTTCTATCCTCAGTTTGAAGGTCTCGAGCCAGCTGATGCAGACTATCTGCACATCACTTCCAACAATACCATCTATGGTACTGAGTTACGTCGTGATCCAGATGTTAAGGTGCCTTTGATTGCTGATATGAGTTCTGATATCATGAGCCGTCCTGTAGACGTTTCTAAATATACAGCTATCTACGCTGGTGCACAGAAGAATCTCTCTATGGCTGGTGTAACTGTAGTAGTCGTGAAGGATGAACTCTTGGGCAAGGCTCCACGTGAGTTGCCTACAATGATTGATTATCGTACACATGTAGATAAGGGCAGTATGTTTAATACTCCTCCTGTAGTGCCTATCTATTCTCTGATGGAGAATCTCCGTTGGTTGAAGGCTAATGGTGGTGTAGAGGCTGCTGACAAGCGCGCTCATGAGCGTGCTGAAGTCCTCTATGCAGAGATTGATCGCAATAAACTCTTCAAGGGTACTGTAGAGGAGGCTTCACGTTCTCTGATGAACATCTGTTTCGTTATGAACGATGAATATAAGGAACTTGAGAAGCCATTCCTTGACTTTGCAGTTGAGCGTGGTATGGTAGGTATTAAGGGTCACCGCTCTGTAGGTGGCTTCCGTGCAAGTTGCTACAATGCTATGACTATGGAGGGCGTGAATGCTCTCGTAAAGGCTATGCAGGATTTCGAGGCACAGCACTAATTCGAAAATATTCTAATCAAATTCAATCATGAAAGTATTAGTTGCAACAGAGAAACCTTTTGCAGCAGCTGCTGTTGAAGGTATCAAGAAAGAAATTGAAGGTGCAGGCAATGAACTTGTCCTGCTCGAGAAATATACAGAAAAGACTCAGCTATTGGATGCAGTGAAAGATGTGGATGCAATGATCATCCGATCTGACAAAGTAACTGCTGAAGTTCTGGATGCTGCCAAGAATCTGAAGATTGTGGTACGTGCTGGTGCAGGTTATGACAATATTGACCTTGCTGCTGCTACGGCTCACAATGTAGTAGCTGAGAATACTCCTGGTCAGAATTCTAATGCAGTTGCCGAATTGGTTTTCGGTTTACTGGTATTTGCTGTTCGTAATTTCTACAATGGCAAGGCAGGTTCTGAATTGAAGGGTAAGAAATTGGGTATTCTTGCTTTCGGTAATGTGGGTAGAAATGTTGCTCGCATCGCTAAGGGCTTCGGTATGGAAGTATCTGCTTATGATGCTTTCTGCCCTGCTGATGTTATTGAGGCTGCCGGTGTTCATGCTGTCAAGAGTCAGGATGAACTGTTCCAGACTTGTGATATCGTTTCTCTTCATATTCCTGCTACTCCAGAGACTATCAAGAGCATCGATTATAAGGCTGTAAACCAGTTGCCTAAGGGTGGTATCTTGATCAATACTGCCCGCAAGGAAGTTATCAACGAAGATGAGTTGATTAAGCTGATGGCTGAGCGTGAGGACTTGAAGTTTATTACAGATATCAAGCCTGATGCTGATGCTGAGTTTGCTAAGTTTGAAGGTCGCTATTTCTCTACTCCTAAGAAGATGGGTGCACAGACTGCAGAGGCTAATATCAATGCTGGTATTGCTGCTGCTAAGCAGATCAATGCATTCTTCAAGGATGGCTGTACCAAATTCCAGGTAAACAAGTAATAAAAGAATAATAGGTGAGCTCGCAGAGGGTACTGCATGATAGTATCCTTTGTGGGCTTTTGTGTTTTATCATAGTGCCATACTATGTTAGCGTGGCACTCTAATACCTACAACATTATGGCAAAAATTAAACCTTTTAAGGGCATTCGTCCGCCAAAGGAACTGGTGGAACTGGTGGAATCAAGACCATACGATGTGCTCGATTCAGAAGAGGCTCGTGCCGAAGCTGGTGACAACGAGAAGAGTCTTTATCATATTATCAAACCTGAAATCAATTTTGAACCTGGTACTTCTGAGTATGATCCACGAGTCTATGAAAGCGCTGCTGAGAATTTCAGAAAGTTTCAGGAGAATGGTTGGTTGAAACAGGATGATAAGGAACAATATTACATTTATGCCCAGACCATGAATGGCAAGACGCAGTATGGTCTTGTAGTGGGTGCTTATGTAAACGATTATATGACGGGTGTTATCAAGAAACATGAGTTGACTCGCCGTGACAAGGAGGAGGATCGCATGAAGCACGTACGTGTTTGCAATGCAAATATCGAACCTGTATTCTTTGCTTATCCAGATAATCCGGTACTCAATAACCTTCTGGTTCGCTATGCTGCTACTGCACCAGAGTATGATTTCATTGCTCCAGTTGATGGATTCCGTCATCAATTCTGGATTGTTAGTGATGACCAGGATATTGCCACTATAACAGCGGAGTTTGAGAAAATGCCAAGTCTCTATATTGCTGATGGGCATCATCGTTCAGCTGCTGCTGCTTTGGTTGGTGCTGAAAAGGCTAAGAATAATCCTCATCATACTGGTCAGGAGGAATACAATTACTTTATGGCAGTTTGCTTCCAGGCAAGTCAGTTGACAATTCTTGACTATAATCGAGTAGTGAAGGACTTGAATGGTTTGACTTCAGAACAATTCCTCGATGCTTTGACTAAAAATTTCGAAGTTATTGAGATTAATGCAATTAATATCAATGTATCTGGTGATGATGAAGGTATTCCATGCTATGAGAAGATGGAAATTCAGGAAGCTATCGATAAATTCGGTTTGGATATTTTGAAACCTGCAGCCCTTCATTCATTCCTTCTTTATCTGGAAGGTAAATGGTATGGATTGTTTGCTAAACCAGGAACTTACGATGATGAAGATCCGATTGGCGTATTAGATGTTGATATTTCATCCCGTTTGATTCTTGATGAAATCCTTGGAATCAAGGACTTACGTTCTGATAAGCGTATCGATTTTGTGGGTGGTCTCCGTGGACTTGGTGAACTGAAACGCCGTGTAGATAGTGGTGAAATGAAGATGGCATTGGCACTTCATCCGGTAACTATGCAGCAGATTATGGACATTGCTGATAGTGGTAAGATTATGCCACCTAAGGCAACTTGGTTTGAACCAAAACTGCGCAGCGGTTTGATAATTCATAAATTAGATTAAAGAGTTCGACTTATAAGTCCGACTATTCTACAGAATTTATGTAGGACAGTTTGGTTTATATAATTGACGACTTAAATGGAATGATTGACGAATACAAAACTATAAAAGATCAAGTAGGCGAGGGACAGTACACTGAGAAAAGAAGTAAGTTCCTCGCTTTTGCTCATCATGTGACATCTGTCGAAGAAGTGAAGGAAATTGTGGCAGGTTATAGGAAGAAATACTATGATGCCAGACATTGTTGCTATGCATATATGTTGGGTCCAGAAAGAAATGAATTCCGGGCGAATGATGATGGCGAACCGTCTTCTACTGCCGGAAAACCTATCTTAGGACAAATCAACAAAGCAGAATTGACTGATATTCTGATAGTGGTTATCAGATATTTCGGTGGAGTAAAACTTGGAACAAGTGGTTTGATAGTCGCTTATCGTGAAGCAGCAATAGAGGCATTGGCTCATTGTGAAGAGGAAATCAGACAGGTAGAAGAAATTGTGACTTACGATTTTACCTATCCTATGATGAATGATGTAATGAGAATTGTGAAGGAAATGAATCCACGTATTGTGGATCAGGTTTTTGATAACACCTGCAGCATAAAGCTTTCCATTCGCAAGAGTGAGGCAGAACAATTAAGAACTCGCTTGAAGAAACTTTCGTTTGAATAAAGTTTCTCCAAGCGAGTTTTTGGTTTATATATTCTTTTCGTTAAATAAATCAGAATTGTTTCTGTTTTAAAAAACTGGAAGTTTTTGTATTTATTATCCGGATGCAATGGATTTTATTTCTGGATGCAATGGTTTTAATTTTCGGATGATCTTAAAGCTATAATTCCGGATAGCTTACATCTTCTAAGAAAAGAGCATTGCCTGGCATACTCTCGCCGGCATCACTTCTTGTTCCCTGATGCAAAATTTCAAGAAATTGATTCATGCTTATTTTCCCACGGCCTACATCAATCAATGTTCCTACCACAGCTCTCACCATGTTGCGAAGGAAACGGTTGGCTGTTATTTCAAAATACCAGGATGTAGGGGAAGTTTGCACCCATTTCGCTTCTGTAACATGACAAATGGTAGTCTTGTTATCACCACCAGCCTTGCAGAATGCTGCATAGTCTTCATGCTGAAGGAAATACTTGGCTGCTTCATTCATTTTATTAAAATCCAATGGATAATTAATTTGGAGAGAGAAATGACGTTCAAATGGATCCTTTCGCGTATGTATATAATAATGGTAGGTGCGGGAGGTGGCGGAGAAACGGGCATGCATGTCATCTGCAACAGGGAAAACATCCCATACAGATATATCTTTTGGGAGAATTCGATTCAGGCGATAAACCATCTGGTCGCAGGAAATCGGAAGAAGTTCCTTTTTCGCAGACATATCTTTATTTTCATCAGAAGATAATTTTGCCCGATCTTTAAGTTCCCAATCAAAATGAGCTGCCATTTTTCTGGCATGAACTCCTGTGTCTGTACGTCCGGCACCTACAACTTCAATTTCTTTTCGGAGTAAAATAGACAACGCTCGTTGCAACTCTTGCTGCACCGTATTTGCATTAGGCTGAATTTGCCATCCATGATAGTTTGTACCATCATAACTAAAGGTAATAAAGTATCTACTCATAGCTGCAAAATTACGAAAAATATGCGATATATGCGATAATAATACCAAATTTTTTCAATTTTGATACAATTTTGAAAGAAAAATGGCAATTTGTTTTGCAATTTGGCAATAAATTTGTAATTTTGCGATTAATTTTGTAAAATTGATTATGGCACAGAATATTTTTAGAGGGTTAGGTATAGCTCTCATTACTCCATTTAAGACCGATGGTTCGGTAGATTACCAGGCTCTGAAGAGATTGGTAGAGTTTCAAATTGACAATGGTGCAGATTTCCTCTGCATCCTTGCTACAACTGGTGAGGCGCCTTGTCTTACTAAAGATGAGAAAGATAAAATCACAGAACTTGTCAAAGAGGTCAATCATGGACGTGTCAAGATTTTGAAGTACTGCGGTGGTAATAATACTGCAGCTGTAGTAGATGAAATCAAGAATACTGATTGGAGCGGTATTGATGGTATCCTCAGTATTTGTCCTTATTATAATAAGCCTTCTCAGGAGGGACTTTATCAGCATTTTAAGGCAATCGCTGAAGTTAGTCCTCTGCCTATCGTATTATATAATGTACCAGGTAGAACAGGTGTTAACATGAAACCTGAAACAACTTGTCGCATCGCCCGCGATTTCCCTAATATTGTAGCAATCAAGGAAGCAAGTGGCAGCTTGGAACAGGTAGATGAGATTATCAAGAACAAACCTGATAATTTTGATGTTATCAGTGGTGATGATGCATTGACTTTCTCTATGGTAGCCAGTGGTGCAGCAGGTGTGATTTCAGTTATTGGTAATGCTCTTCCTAAAGCATTCAGCCGTATGATCCGCTTGGAGTTCCGTGGTGAATATGAGCCAGCACGTAAGATTCATCATGCATTTACTGAGCTTTATAGCTTGCTTTTCGTAGATGGTAACCCTGCTGGTGTAAAGGCTTTGCTCAATGATATGGGTTTCATAGAAAATGAACTTAGATTGCCTCTTGTTCCAACAAGAATTGCAACTAAGCAGAAGATGAGCGATATCATCAAGGACTTGCGTTTCTGATGACATTAGCTTTGATTTTGCTCATTTTCCGAAATATTACCACTGAATTATTCTGAATTTCACTAACAGATACTTTATGTCAGACGATAGAAGAATCATACATGAAATTACTCCGTTGATGGGAAAAGATGTTTTATACATTGCAGACCGTCATAAAAAGGAGTTTACTTATCCTATTCACAATCACTCTGTGTTTGAACTCAATTTTGTGGAGAATGCTAAAGGTGTCCGACGCATAGTGGGTGACTCACAGGAAATTATCGGTGATTATGATTTGTGTTTGATTACTTCTCCTGACCTTGAACATGTATGGGAACAGAATGATTGTCGCAGCGAGGATATCAGAGAGATTACAATACAATTTGACTTCAGTATGGGTACCGAAACGCTCTTTGGCAGAAATCCGTATTCAAGTATTACAAGAATGATGCAGGAAGCCAAGAAAGGACTTGTGTTTCCGATGAAAGCCATTATGAAAGTATATGGATTGTTGGATACTTTGAGTTCTGTCAAAGATGGCTTTTATGCCGTTCAGCAGTTTCTGACTATATTGTATGAACTTTCACGGTGTGATGGTGCTAAGACTTTAGCTTCTACCAGTTATGCGAAGGCTACTGTGGAGGATGACAGTAGAAGAATTCTGAAGGTAAAGAATTATATCTCTAAGAATTATATGGATGAACTGAGACTGCCAGAGCTTGCAAGCATGGCTGGCATGAGTCCAAGTGCATTCAGTAGATTCTTTAAGTTGCACACTGGAAGAAATATCAGTGAATATATTATTGATCTGAGGTTGGGTTATGTAGCACGAATGCTGGTAGATACTGCAAAATCTATCAGTGAAATCGGGTTTGATTGCGGATTTAATAATCTGAGTAACTTCAATCGTATTTTCAAAAAGAAAAAGGGATGCTCACCAAGTGAATTCCGTGAAAATTATCACAAGACTCGTATTATAGTGTAGTCTGTCTAGTGAATGGACTGTATGAATAGTGTTTTCTTCTGATGAATTTATGGCCTATGGCATAAATGCCTGTTATAAATATTAAGAATTGAAGAGAATTAAAGAATAAAACAAATAAATCTTCCATGTATGACTACTTGGGAGATTTATTTTGTTCTTTTTTACCTTTTCCGCAATCGTTTAAGTAAAAATCTGATTAAAAATTCTATTATTATTTTGTTTTACCGAAAATTTGAGTTATTTTTGCAAAGAAAATAGTTAATGGAATTCCCAAAAGGTTTTTCAAAAGCAAAATATTTAAAACTACTATACAATTATGAAGCAATTTATGGATGAAAATTTCTTGCTCGACACTAAGACAGCGCAGGATCTTTTCCACAATCATGCGGCTAAAATGCCAATTATTGACTATCACTGCCATCTTATTCCAGAGATGGTAGCTAATGATCACAAGTTTAAGAGTATTACTGAACTTTGGCTCGGTGGTGACCACTACAAGTGGCGTGCCATGAGAACTAATGGTGTAGATGAGCGTTTCTGCACTGGCACCGATACAAGCGATTGGGAGAAGTTCGAGAAGTGGGCTGAAACTGTTCCTTATACATTCCGCAACCCATTGTATCATTGGACTCATCTCGAGCTTAAGACAGCTTTCGGTATTGACAAACAGTTGAGCCCTAAGACCGCTCGTGAGATCTTTGATGAGTGCAACGAGAAATTGCAGTTGCCTGAGTTCAGTGCACGCGGTTTGATGCGCCATTATCATGTAGAGTGTGTTTGTACAACAGACGATCCAATTGATGATCTCCGTTATCACAAGCAGACCCGTGAGAGCGGTTTTGAAATCAAGATGATTCCAGCATGGCGTCCTGATAAGGCTATGAATATCGAGAAGCCTGACTTCGCTGAGTATATGAATAAGTTGGGTGAGGTTGCTGGTGTTACTATCTCAACATTCCAGGATATGGTAGATGCTCTTCAGAAGCGTCACGATTTCTTCACAGAGAATGGCTGTAAGTTGAGTGACCATGGTATTGAGGAATTCTATGACGAGGCATATACTGATTCACAGATTGAGACTATCTTTGAAAAGGCTATGCGTGGTCAGCAGTTGTCAGTTATTGAGGTTCGTCAGTACAAGCATGCTTTCTTGAGAATTTGTGCTGAGATGGATCATGCTGCTGATTGGACTCAGCAGTATCACTATGGTGCCATCCGCGACAATAACACATTGATGTACAATAAGTTGGGCGCAGATACAGGTTTTGATTCTATTGGTGAGTTTACTACAGCTCGTGCTATGAGTAATTTCTTGAATGAATTGAACGTAGAGGGTAAGTTGACTCGTACAATCCTTTATTGCTTGAACCCATGTGCCAATGAGGTAATCGCTACTATGCTTGGTAATTTCCAGGATGGTTCTTGCCCAGGTAAGATTCAGTTTGGTTCTGGCTGGTGGTTCAATGATCAGCTCGATGGTATGACACGCCAGATGAATGCATTGTCTGTACTCGGCCTTTTGAGCCGTTTCGTTGGTATGTTGACTGACTCTCGTTCATTCTTGAGCTATCCACGTCATGAGTATTTCCGTCGTTTGCTTTGCAACCTCCTCGGTAATGATGTAGAGAAGGGCTTGCTTCCTAACGATATGGAGAGTCTCTCTCGCATGGTTGAAGATATCTCTTACAACAATGCCCGCAACTACTTCAAGTTCTATTAATCGTAGAGCAGAATAGCAATTATACTAAGACAAATCCCTTTACGGCATCTGATGATGTTGTGGAGGGATTTGTTGGTTAATAACAGAAAACTTTTGATTATGGGGGTAATAGACAGAATACTACGATATTACGAAGATCTCAGAGAATTTAATTCTTCTAATATCAAGGATTTCCGAGGCAGAGTAAAGTCTTGGATAAAGATGGGTATGCTTGCCGGACGTATCTTCTATGTAAAGGATATGTGGGCCAGAGATGTGGCAGCATTGACTTTTGCCTCCTTCATGGCTTTAATTCCTTTTATGGCGATGATGTTTGTCATTGCCAGAGGTTTTGGATATGCATCCTTATTGGAATCCTGGCTTTCTACTACTTTTGAGGCACAACCGGTTGTGGCTCAAACTATCGTAAATTTCGTACATAATTATATCGAGAATACCCAGAGCAACTATATCATCGGTACGGGTATCGTGATGTTTCTCTATACTATTATCTCTCTGATGCAGAAAATAGAACTTACGTTTGATGACATCTGGCATACGGGTGAACGTTCATGGAAACAGATTTTTACGGAATATCCTACCATTCTGTTTGGTTTAAGTCTCATGATACTTTTTGCTTCGAGTATTAATGTATGGACGGTGAATATGGTAGATAATGTCGATAAGATAGCTGATATAGGAGAAACAATTCCTTCGTTTATCCTCCATTTGGCTGCATTCGTTCCGATGTTTCTGTTCTTTGTGTTCTGCTATTGTGTTATTCCGAATACCTATATCAGACTTCGCAGTACCCTTGTACCTTCTTTTCTGGCTGGTATCTGTATGACAGCATTGCAGTATGGCTATATTTATTTGCAAGTATTCCTTTCCAGCTATAATGTCATTTATGGTTCTTTGGCTGCCATTCCACTTTTTCTGTTATGGCTTCAGATTTCTTGGGCAATAGTGGTATTTGGTGCTTTGCTTTGTCATACGAATCAAAACATACATTATTATGATGGAGACCTCAGATATGATCGTCTTAAATTAGTGCAGCGTATCAAGGTTTGCGGAATGGTTATGCATTTGGTATGCAAGCAGTTTAATAATGGAGAACAGGCTTATACTCCTAAGCAGATTCATGATTTAACAGAAATACCGCAACAGATAGTCAATCAGGCAGTAAGAGAACTTTTGCATGCTAAATTACTGGTAGAGATTAGAAGCGAAAAAAAAGGTTGTTTTGAAGAATCTGTAGTCTTGCATCCGATAGAGAAGATAGATCATCTGACTTATGGGGTGATGATAGAACGCCTCTTTAACTATGGTGAGGAAATTTCTGGTTTTTCAGAAATAGAAAAAGAATTGAAATTGTGGAAAAATATCGATATCGTAAATCAGAAATTCGTAGATAACGGTAAGCAGATATTATTTATTTAGAAAAATATAAACGGTCATTTGTAACATCAGTTTGTACAAATGACCGTTTATTATTTATGTTCTCCTAAATTATAAATAGGATAACTTTATTTTCATTCTTATGAGTTCATAGAGAGTAAGAACTCATCATTATTTCTTGTATGCTGCATGCTATTGTGGATGGTATTCATAGCCTCAATTGGGTTCATGTCTGAAATGTACTTGCGCAGAATCCACATACGGTCGAGGGTAATCTTATCCTGCAAGAGATCATCACGACGTGTAGATGAAGCAACCAGATTGACAGCAGGGAAGATACGTTTGTTGCTGAGAGAACGATCCAACTGCAACTCCATATTACCCGTACCCTTGAATTCCTCAAAGATAACTTCATCCATCTTGCTACCTGTATCAATCAGAGCTGTAGCAATAATCGTCAGCGATCCACCTCCCTCAATATTTCTGGCAGCACCAAAGAAACGCTTTGGTTTCTGTAGAGCATTGGCATCCACACCACCAGTAAGAACCTTACCAGAAGCTGGTGCAACAGTATTGTAAGCACGAGCTAATCGTGTAATAGAATCAAGGAAGATGACAACGTCGTGGCCGCATTCTACCATTCTCTTTGCTTTTTCCAAGACGATACCTGCAATTTTCACGTGGCGCTCTGCTGGTTCATCAAATGTAGATGCAATTACTTCTGCATTTACAGTACGAGCCATATCAGTAACCTCTTCTGGACGTTCGTCGATGAGAAGCATCATCAGATAAGCCTCCGGATGGTTGGCAGCAATCGCATTTGCAATATCCTTCATCAAAATAGTCTTACCTGTTTTAGGCTGAGCTACAATCAAAGCACGCTGACCCTTACCGATTGGCGAGAACAAATCTACAATTCTTGTGCTGAGATTGGTGGTCGAGCGATTTCCACAGAGAGAGAATTTCTCGTTAGGGAAGAGTGGAGTAAGATGCTCGAATGGAACTCTGTCTCTAATTTCTGATGGCTCACGACCATTAATCTTGACAACAGAAGTTAATGGGAAATACTTCTCACCTTCATGAGGTGGGCGTACCTTACAGAGAACAACATCGCCAGTTTTGAGACCATATCGCTTGATAAAGTTGGAAGCAACATATACATCGTCAGGAGAAGATAAATAATTATAGTCACTACTGCGAAGGAATCCGTAACCGTCAGGCATTACTTCGAGAACACCATTGGATGTAATGATGTCACTGAAATCATATAATGGTTCTTGTTCCTGTTCTTCCTGTGCATCCGACAGAACAGCTTGGTTTTGTTGGTTTGCTGCCGCAGAATTCATCGGTCTGTCAAATATGTCGAAAGATGGCAAAGCAGACTGATCTTCAATAGGTAAATCAACTACAGGGATGAAATCTGTCCCATCACCTGGATCGTTTTCCCAGACTTGTACATAGCCATTATTTGGTGTCTGAACTGTTGCATTCTGCTGGTATACTTCTTCCTCATTTTGAGCATTCATCTTAGCCTGCAACTGTGCAAACAATTCATTATTCTGACCATTTGTTTCTTTTGAATGATCGAAAACTTGCTCAGGAATTAAGTTATCAGTACCACTCAAAGAAGAATCGGAAGTAGTAGAATCATTCTCTGCAACTGTATTTCCTTCATTCTTACTTTCTTCAGTATTGTCCATGCCAGCATTACTTTCTGAAACCTTATTTTCTGCAGATAATGCATTAGCAGGCAGTTCTTTCTGGACATTCTCGTTTTCAGAAAAGTTCATTTCGGTGTTAATGGTATCATGGGTAGCCAACTTAGCTTCATGTTGTTTTTTAAGCGCAGCTGCTTTAGCTATAGCAATAGCTTCCAATTCTGCCTTGCTTTTTCTACCACGATGCTTTGGAAAGGCAATAACAGGTTCCTCTGGGGAATTTGTTGATTGATCACTAACTTCTGTATTTTTGTTTTCTTGTGTTTCAGTATTTGAGTTTGCTGGTTCAGAAACCGGCAGTGTTCCTTCTTGAGTTTTATCAGACTCATTAAATAAGTTGGGTTCCTCGTGTGCTGAAGGACCTGTAGCTTGATTTTTCATCACGTCAAAGTTTTCACCGTCTTTTCCTTTGACAGTGTAAACCTTATCTTCTGTTTTGGCGATTCGAGCTCTCTTTCTTTTAACTGGTTGAGGCATTGTTTCTGCCTGAGCGTCAAGGATGGCATAGATGATAGTCTCCTTGTTGTCGCTTGATTTAATCTTTGCGCCTATTTGCTTAGCAATGTCCTTCAATGTTGCGACATTCCTAGAAGTTAATTCGTCTTTGCTATACATTATTTATAATAGTTATATTGTATATGATTCTTGATAGTATAAAAAGGTGTTTCAAGAGGAGAAACACCTATCGTACAAATTCCGAGTGCAAAGATAATTAAAAAAATCGTTTCTGCCAAATTTTTTTTGTATCTTTGCACAAAATTTCAATAAAAATGGCAAATCAGACACCATATTTAGATGTACAGAACCTTACAAAGCGCTTTGGAGCACAGGTTCTTTTCGATAAAATCTCTTTTTCCATCGCTGAAGGACAGAAGGTGGGACTTGTTGCACGTAATGGTACGGGCAAATCTACTCTTATGTCTGTACTGATGAATAAAGAGGGGTATGAAAACGGTGATATTATATATCGTAGAGACTTGAAAATCGGTTATTTGGAGCAATCACCAGACTTTGATCCAGAGGAGACTGTATTGGATGCTTGCTTCAATCATAATGGAGATCCGGAAAAGGTACTGAAAGCTAAACAGATACTTACACAATTGCATATCACTAATCTTGAGCAACCTATGGGTCAGCTCAGTGGTGGTCAGCAAAAACGTGTGGCACTTGCTAATGTACTGATAGAAGAACCCGATTTTCTGATGTTGGATGAGCCTACTAACCATTTGGATCTGGAAATGATAGAATGGCTGGAGGGTTATCTGAATCGTGGAAACAAGACTATTTTCATGGTTACTCATGATCGTTTCTTCCTTGATAAGGTTTGTAATGTTATCCTTGAATTGGACGATCAGACTATTTATACCTATCGAGGTAACTATGCATATTATCTGGAGAAACGTCAGGAAAGAATGGACAATCTTCGTGCTGAGATACAACATTCTAAAAATCTGTATAGAAGAGAACTTGACTGGATGCGCAGACAACCACAAGCCCGTGGTCATAAAGCACGCTATCGTGAAGAGGCATTCTATGAACTTGAAAAAGTTGCTAAACAGCGCATTGAGGACAGGCAGGTCAGACTGAAGGCTTCGACAGTTTATATTGGTAGCAAGATTTTTGAATGCCAGTATGTTAGCAAGGCTTTTGAAGATCACGGTCATAAAAAGGTGATACTCGACCATTTTTATTATAACTTTGCCCGTTTTGAGAAAATGGGTATTGTGGGTAATAATGGTACCGGTAAATCGACGTTTATCAAGATGCTCTTGGGTGAAGTGAATCCTGATGAGGGTAAATTTGATATCGGTGAGACTGTACGCTTTGGTTATTTTTCGCAGGAAGGTCTGAAATTCCGTGAGGACCAGAAGGTTATAGATGTAATCACAGAAATTGCCGACTATATCGATCTTGGCGGTGGTAAGCATATGACTGCTTCTCAATTTCTCCAATTTTTCCTCTTTACTCCGGAGGAACAACATAATTATGTGTATAAGTTGAGTGGAGGAGAAAAGAGAAAGCTCTATCTGTGTACAGTATTGATGCGTAATCCGAATTTCCTCATTCTGGATGAGCCTACTAATGACCTGGACATTCAGACGTTGCAGGTTCTGGAGGAATATCTTCAGGATTTCCCTGGATGTGTTATAGTAGTCAGTCACGACAGGTATTTCATGGATAAGGTTGTAGATCATCTGCTTGTGTTCAAGGGAGAGGGTGATATTCAGGATTTCCCTGGCAACTATACCCAGTATCGTGATTGGAGCAGGTTGCAAACCAAAGAGAGCGAAGAAGAATCCTCCAAGGCAAAATTGGCGTCAAAGACAGGTGATTCAAAGAATAGTGATAATGCCAGTGGTACAGCCAAGCGTGATGTGAATTTTGAAAACAAACGGAAAATGTCTTTCAAGGAGAAACGTGAGTACGAGCAGCTTTCAAAGGAAATCGAAGCTTTAGAGAATGAGCAGAAGCTATTGGAAGAAGAACTCTGTAGCGGGAAACTGAGTGTGGACGAACTGACAGAGAAGAGCAAGAGATTACCACAAATCAAGGATGAACTTGACGAAAAGGAAATGAGATGGCTTGAACTTTCAGAATTGCTTTAATAACCGATATTCAGCATTCTTAAGAAGAAACTGAATGGGTAAAGTGTAACGTATAAATAATAATCGTAACTATAATATCAGTAACAATGGAGATTAAAAAGTCAGAATTTACTATATCTGCTCCTCGAGTGAGCATGTGTCCTAAAGATAATAAATTGGAGTATGCTTTTATTGGCAGAAGTAATGTAGGTAAGTCAAGTCTTATCAATATGCTTTGCAATCACAAGGGTTTAGCTAAGACTTCAGCCACACCAGGTAAAACTCTGTTAATCAACCACTTTATCATCAATAACGAATGGTATTTGGTTGACCTTCCTGGTTATGGATTTGCCAAGCGCTCCAAGACTGTTCAGAAGCAACTGGAACAGATGATTGCAGGTTATATTCTTCAGCGCCCTCAGTTGGCAAATGTATTTGTACTGATTGACGTGCGCCATGAGCAGCAGAAGATAGATCGTGAATTTGTAGATTGGTTGGGCGAAAGTAACATTCCTTTCTGCATTGTGTTTACCAAGGCAGACAAGTTAGGTCCTGTAAAGGCAAGAATGAATGCCCAGAAATGGATGCAAGCATTGGAGGATCGCTGGGAAGAACTCCCTCCTTATTTTATAACCAGTAGTGAAAAGAAAATGGGAAGGGATGAAGTGCTTGATTATATCGATGAAATCAACAAGTCTTTGAGTGAGTAAGTTTCTGAACACTTCAAATATTAATATCAGAATCAATGAAAGAAATTAAGTGGGGATTTATCGGCTGCGGTGAGGTAACCGAGAAAAAGTCAGGACCAGCATTCAATGAAGTTCCTGGTTCACAAGTTGTTGCGGTTATGAGCAGAAGTGAAAAGAAAGCGCGCAGTTATGCTGAGCGCCATCATATCAGAAAATGGTACACTGATGCTCAAGAACTTATTGATGACCCTGATGTAAATGCGGTCTATATCGCCACGCCACCTTCTTCTCATGCCACTTTTGCTATTATGGCTATGAAGGCTGGTAAACCTGTTTATGTTGAGAAGCCTCTGGCTGCAAGCTATAACGACTGTATTCGTATCAATCGTATTAGCGAACAGACAGGTGTGCCATGTTTTGTTGCTTATTATCGCCGTTATCTCCCTTATTTCCAGAAGGTTAAGGAAATTATTCGAAGTGGAGGAATTGGAGATGTCATCAATGTGCAGGTAAGATTTTCTGTTCCGCCACGCGATTTAGACTATCATAGTGGAAAGGAAATGCCTTGGAGATTGCAACCGGATATTTCTGGTGGTGGCTACTTTTATGATTTAGCTCCACATCAGATTGATCTTTTGCAAGATTTGTTTGGTGTGATAACACGTGCTCATGGATATCCAGCAAATCGTGCTCACTTGTATGAAGCTGAAGATACGATTTCTGCATGTTTCTTCTTTGAAAGTGGCATTCCTGGAAGCGGAAGTTGGTGCTTTGTTGGACATGAAAGTGCTAAGGAAGATTGTATTGAAATCATCGGTGACAAGGGATCACTATCTTTCTCGGTTTTCAATTACGAACCTATCCGATTAATTAATTCCGAAGGAAAGAAAGATATCGTTGTTCCAAATCCGCCATACGTTCAATTACCAATCATCCAGAAGGTGATAGAAGATTTACAGGGAATAGGTATTTGTGAATGTACTGCTATTTCTGCTACTCCTACCAATTGGGTACTTGACCGTATTCTTTGGAAAAACTAGAGGTTCATAGGGCTGATGAATATTCATTCGGCTACTCTGGTTTCTGATTTAATCAGATTTCTGATAGAATTTGAAATAAGTTTTTACTCGTATTCTGTAAAGTAATAAACATCGTGATTGAGATGAAGAGATATTATATAGGATTATTTTTGCTGTTTTCCGTTGCATCTATTCATGCAACGGAAATAGGGGAGCGTGATTCTATCGGTTTCAACGTTCTCTTCAATAGATCGATGTTTCAATCCAATTCACCTGATAGTCTCATTAGGGAAAAACATAAAAAAACATTCTTTCATCGTGTGGGGGATGTGTTTACTAAGTTTTTCCGGGAATTTAATGTTACAGACAGTTCTTATATAGAACCGCAGCATTATAATTATACAGTAATGCTTCAGAATACGAATACTTATGAGGAATATACGCTTTCCAGCAAGGAAGGCCAGCGCATATCTTTTGCACCCGATCCAACCTTCCGACTGGGGCCTTATCTGGGTTGGCGCTGGGTGTTCCTTGGTTACACCGTTGACCTCAAACATATCAATGCGAGTTCACAACATACTAATAAGAAAGAGTTTGACTTGAGCTTATATAGCAGTATGTTGGGCATCGATTTATTTTGGAGACAAACGGGTAATGATTACCATGTACAACGCATGAATCTGAGCAGCGAACTTGATACATCACCGATGCACAAAGTTCCTTTTGATGGTTTTAAGTCCAGTATTAAAGGGTTCAATCTTTACTATATCTTCAATCATAGAAAATTCTCATACCCAGCAGCTTACTCGCAAAGTACCTGTCAAAGAAAAAGTGCAGGTTCTATGCTCTTAGGGATCGGTTATATGCGCCATACGATTGATGTTGACTGGGATAAGTTGAGTTCTATTGTAGATGAGAAATTAGGTAAAAAAGAAGACGGAAAATCAAGAATAGATAGTACTTTAACCTTCTCGAAGGTGAAATATTCAGACATCTCTGTTTCTTGCGGATATGCTTATAATTGGGTCTTTGCAAAGAACTTCCTATTTAATGCTTCGCTATCTATAGGCCTGGCTTACAACAAATCGAGATCAGATACAGAACATAGCTTATTGGATATTCATGATTTCAGTTTCAATAATTTCAATCTTGATGGTATTGGTCGTTTTGGTATTGTATGGAATAATACGAAGTGGTATGCTGGAGCCAGCGCAGTAATCCATACCTATAATTATAAGAAAGAACAGTTTTCTACAAACAGTTCTTTTGGCTCGCTGAATATCTATGTAGGTGTGAACTTTGGTCGTAAGCGACACCATTAACGATTCCACCAAGTAAAAACATAATTGATATGATGTATTTTAAGTTTATTTTAGCCAGTCAGATTTTAAATCTGGCTACATTATTGGCTGTAGGACAAACGCGAAGTTGTACGTTCGAACCGCATCCTAAGTCGGTTTCTAATGGAGTTTCTGATTCTCATGACAAAGTTGTTAGTCATCGTACTGACGATACAGCACATTATCAGGTTGATGCTACATATAGTCAGTCAGATATTTCCCGTATCAATTCCTTACTTCGAGAGGCTTCCCAACTCAAAGAAAAACCGAAAAGTTGGATGCTTTGGTTTGGAAAGAAATTCATAGGTGTTCCGTATGTAGGAGGAACTTTGGATAGGGCGGAGGAAGAAAAACTGGTTATTAATACTTCAGAACTCGACTGTACGACTTTTGTTGAAATTGTGACAGCTTTGACTCGTTGCATGTCCGGGAATGGAAAAAAGGATTTCTCAGATTTTTGCCGACAGCTTCAGCATGTCCGTTATATCAATGGAGAAATTGCCTATGAAAAGAGACAGCATTATTTTACTGTTTGGATTAGTGATAATGCAGAGGAAGGCATTGTTACTGATATTCAGAACAATCCTCCTTTCACCAAAGTTCAACATGTTTCTGTGAATTGGATGACTACTCATCAGCAGAGCTATAAGATGCTAAAAAATAATGCAAAGCGACTTCAAGGTATTAAGGCATTGGAAGAGCAGATTAGTGGTAAAAGTTATCGGTATATTCCAAAAGAGCAGATTGTGGATAGTCGTTTATTCAGAAATACCATTCATAATGGCGACATCCTTGTCATGATAACCAATAAAAAGGGACTTGATACGACGCATATAGGAATAGCATCTTGGCATCAAGATGGACTCCATATGCTTAATGCAAGCAGTATTCACAAGAAGGTAATTGATGAACCAATGCTTCTGCGTACTTATATGATGAAACATCCGAGCCAGATAGGAATCAGAGTTTGCAGAGTTGTTGATGGAGCTAAATGATTTTGAGAATATATTTAAAATTATTATTGTATCTATAGTCTGTGGATAAGTTTTAAATGTTTGTTTTTGACTTTCCTAAAAAGTTAGGTTATTGGGGAATAGAAACAAGTCATTTAGCACACCTATCTTTCGGAGATAGCATCGTATCTCTCATTTCTATAAAAATGCTTTTTGAAGGGCACAAAAGTGCTATAGTCAGGGCACTTTTGTGCTATCCCCGAGCACTATAAGAAAACAAGTTGGTTCTCTCTCTTGGGTGAAATGCGCAAAATGAGCAGTCATTTGTCTTGAAAACGTTTCTTTCAATTCAATGACTGTTCATTTTTTATTTTAACATCACTGCTATATTTTTGCACTTCTATTGAGAACTTGCCCTAAATATAGTAATGATGATTATCTTTTACCTCTTCTTCCGGAATTGCCTTTATTTCTATTATCTCCAGAGAAAGATCCTGAATTTCTACCATTTCCATGATTTTGTTTGCCGTTTCCACGATTTTGACTCATGTCACCGCGTCTATGATTTCCTTCATCAAAATTAGGGTTGAAACTCTTTTTCTTTTTATCCTTGAAGAATCCAGAACCTTTATCGGCTTTCAACTGCTCTTTTACAGACTTGGCAAGTTCGCGAGGAGATAGTGGTCTTTGTGAACCATCATTACGGTTACGGGCATTCAGAGGTTTGCCGTTATTGAGATATTTATCCTCATCATAGCATCCTACATTGCCATATCCCTTAGGTTGGTATGATTGATTTCTACCATTCCTTCCGGAATTGGAGCCGTAAGAAGAATTTCCCTGTCTGTTCTTTCCTCTTGCACCACGACCAACGCCAGGATTGTCGTAAGTAGAGCCGATAGCTTTAGTATCGAATCTTGCAGAAGGGTGCCCACTTTTCATATCCCGCTTATCATACAATTTAGCAATCAGGTCGCTTCTGCCTATTCTACGTAATTCAGATTCAATAGCCCTTCTTTCTTCCGGTTTATACCAGAAGAAGAACATTCTCTGAGCGAGTTTTTCCTTCTGAGTCTTGGCACTGAATACGGGTTCCAAAGTGTATGGGTCATATCCTGTGTACCAGGTTTCCGTAGAAATCGTCATCGGAGTAGGAGTGAAGTCCTGTACTTGTTCAAGATGGAAATCCAGTCCCTTGGTTATAACAGCCAATTCTGCCATATCCTCTTCATGACAGCCCGGATGTGAACTGATGAAATAAGGAATGATTTGCTGGTTGAGTCCCTCTTCCTTGTTGATCTTATCGAAGATGCGTTTGAATTCATAGAATAAGTCGAATGATGGCTTACGCATGAACTTGAGAACTTCCGGACTTGTATGCTCTGGTGCCACTTTCAGTCGTCCGCTCACATGCTTGGTAATCAGCTCGCGGGTATATTCCCTTGCAGCCTGATTTACCTTCTCATCCTTGCTTTTATGCAATAGCAAATCATAGCGGACACCACTACCTATAAAACTTTTCTTGATACCAGGTAGGGCATCAACTGCATGATAGATCTCGAGGAGTTTGCTATGATCGGTATTGAGGTTAGGACAAATCTGCGGATTTACGCATGATGGACGTTTGCACACCTCACAGGCCTTCTGATTCTTTCCATGCATTCCATACATATTAGCTGATGGACCGCCTAAATCGCTCAAGTATCCTTTAAAATCAGGCATTGCGATGATTTTCTTCACCTCCTTCAGAATACTTTCCTTGCTTCTGCCTACCACAAATTTGCCCTGGTGAGCAGAGATGGTGCAGAAAGAGCAGCCGCCAAAACAGCCACGGTGCAGGTTGACAGAGAACTTGATCATCTCATACGCAGGAATCGTTTTCCCTTTATATTTCGGATGAGGCAGACGGGTGTATGGTAAATCGAAGGCAGCATCCAATTCCTCTGTTGTCATCAGAGGGAAAGGAGGGTTGACCACAACATATTTTCCATCCACTTCCTGAATCATTCTCTGTGCATGCATCTTATTGGCTTCTTCCTCCAGATGGCGCACATTCTCAGCCTGACCTTTCTTGTTGTGAAGACATTCCTCATGGCTATGCAGGATGATATCGTCATCCTTGAATCCTCCAGGAATATCCTTTTCCTTACAATAGAAAGCAACTTGTGGCATTTCGTGAATCTCGTCCATTGTTTTTCCTTCAGCAAAAGCGTTGGCAAGTTCCACAATAGAACGCTCACCCATTCCATAGAGAATGAGGTCGGCACCTGAATCACAGAGAATGCACTTGCGCAGTTCGTCTTTCCAATAATCATAGTGACTGATACGGCGCAACGAAGCTTCTATACCGCCAAGAGCCACAGGTACATCAGGGAAAAGTTTCTTCAATATCTGAGTATAGACGATAGAAGGATAGTCTGGGCGCATGTCATGGCGCGAGTCTGGACTGAATGCATCTTCACTTCGCATACGGCGATTGGCAGTATAGCGGTTTACCATCGAGTCCATGGATCCTGGAGAAACGCCAAAGAACAGACGTGGTCGTCCAAGCTTTTTAAAATCACGGAAATCACCATGCCAGTCTGGTTGAGGCACAATGGCCACACGGTAGCCATTGGCTTCAAGGATTCTTCCAAGTATGGCTGGACCAAAGGATGGATGATCTACGTAGGCATCTCCTGAAAACAGGATAACGTCCAGTTCGTCCCACCCTCTGAGTTCACATTCTTTCTTAGTTGTTGGTAAAAAATCTGTTAATTTATAATCCATTTAAAATCTGTCTTAAAGAGGTTCAGGAGTTAGTCATTAACCGCGTCTGGTTCAGCTTCTGTTGCCTCCTCAGTTTCCTTCTTCTCTTTCCAATCTACATATAGCAATACCAGGTTATGAAGGCCTAAGGCTTTCATATTGCTATTATAAATAACGTCAAGGCATAAATCCAAAAGATTCTTGTCCTGACAGTTGTCTGCTTCCAATAAAGAGCGGACATTCAATTTCAATTTTTCAAGTACTTCTTCATCAATGATTCCATTACTGTCCACCAGATTGCGAAGAAGCTGATACTTATCAATAGTTTCAAGATGCAGGTCGCTTACTTCAATAGAGCGAGTACCTGATTGGTTTGCTTGAATTTTATACATAATATTCTACATTTAAAGGGTTATTATTTCTTTTTTATCATATTCAGATTTGTTGAATGCATTGACTTGTTGAATATATCAGAAAACAGTATTATTACTTGTTGTCAAGTAAATACTTGAGAATACCAGACATTAACTGTCCGCGTGTCTGCTCATTCTTGATACACTCGAATGGGAAGCCCATGGTGAATGAACCATACCCATTGCCTTTATATCCTACAGCAGCACTTGCTCCATTTATATATTGCATTGTGCAGATAGCCCCATCAATTGGGGCAAGAATATCAGGATGTGTTGCAGCGTAGTGCTTGTCATTCAATTTGTCGTAATAATCAAAGTTCATTCCTAATCCGTTAACCATCGGTGTGGCTTTCAGACTGTCTGAAACCTGATATTGCACCTTCAGCGTATTAGCCAGGAAATTCTTCTCTTCATCCGTTTGCATATCGCTTCCGATGTAGGAGCCGCTCACCAATAAACGTCCTCCATGATGCATGTAATTCTCAATCTTATTGATCATGGTAGGGGTAAAAGATTTGTAGTATTCAGGCGTGTAGCCATCATATCTTTCGAGTCCATTAATCAAATCAACTATTGAGTATTTGCCCATATTTACCTTACCCGAAAGGATGGCTTCGCTGGAGCAACTGGCAATACTATACAGATTAGAAGTAGCAATTGCTCTGGCATGTTCTACTGGATAATTGAAATCATTACCTGCAATCATTTGTCCTGCCATCTCGTCGCCGCAGTACCCAAGTCCATCAGCAGTCATCACGCCCATTTTAGAACGTTTGAAAACTCTCTGCTTACCATTCCATCCAGCATTCAGGCCATAACTTACTCCAGGATCCTGATCAAAATCAAAGCCTTGTTCCGCTTCATTGTCTATCACTTGAGGTGCAGCCAAACGATGAAAGTTGTTGACTATCAATACGGTATGGTGAGCTTTCGGATTGTAGAGAGCAGCCAATGTCTCAGATGGAAAACTTTCTCCACCTTTGTTTAGTGCGGTCACCTTAAAGCTATACGTCTTACCAGGTTCCAGTTTGATCTGGCAGGCAGCTGTTCTGATAATTTGTCCATTATCGAAGCCACCTCTTCCTTCTGCTATATACAAGACATAAGAGGTAGGAGTTGCTGTCGGTTCTGTTTTATCAGTCTGCGGACTCCATGAAAGAGTAGCTATTCCCTGATTGTTCACTTCTACAGAAAAGTGATTTGGAGGCAAAGGTTGAACCGTATATTTCTTGCCATGATTGGAGGAAACATATCTGAGAATGGTCTTGTATAGTGAACGAGCGATGGTGAATTTAGCCATTGGATTCTGAGCCAGTTTCATATCTGGGAAACTCTGATGAGAGAGAGTTTCGATGATGGCAGAAGGCACTTCTGGCAATCTTGTTTCAGAATAATTTCTGTCCCAAAGATAGCGTTCTCCAAAATCACCATATTTATATCTCATGTCTGTAACGAGGTTCTTCAGCAATGCCTGGGCAAAATCCTTGGATGTAAATCTGGAAATACCCGTATTCAATTTCTCATCATTGAAGTTGGTTGTGCAAATAGCCAAAGATCCATATACAGATTTGCCGTCTGGATTGTATCCCGCATCACTATGAATGGCAAGTGATAATTCAATAGGTACATTCTTGCCGTCTTTAGCAGGCATATAGACACTACCACCACCCAGCCAGTTGGTCATGAGCGAACGGGTATTGATATCATCAGCATAATCATTTTTGCCCTTTCTTCCTCCATAAACAGAGTAGGGAGCGCCTGCCCATTGTGCGTAGTATCTTGCCCCTTCCAGACAACGAGGAACCCCACTGTTGTAATCGCCACGAAGAATATTTCCCATACCTCCTCCAAATCTTACAGCATCACTTGTCACGATACCTTTGGAAGAAGCCTGATTGGTCACGACAACACGATTGAACTCATTGCAACCTTTATCGAAATCAAATGTGCCCAAATAGACCCATGTGCTGCCTCCCATTCTCTGGTTGACTGTAAATTCCGTAACCTGCCCTTTGTGGAAAACGAGATATTTTGCATCCTTCACACTTTTAGGCAAAGTCTGATAACTTACATAGACAGCATATTTACCCGCTTCAGGAATATTTGGCTGATAGCTGATTTCACTGTAATTCTTCTTTTTAGTGGCTTTAGCCTTTCTGATGGAACCATCAGTAAAAGGATTCTCCCCATCATTGTAGAGTGCCTTTTTAGCAGCAAATCCAGGTTCCTTACCTGTTTTCCATTTCTTTCCATTTACCGTTTCTTTGTAGTAATTGGCTTTGATAGGATCATCATTATCAACTATGATTTCCTTTTTTTGCCAATCTCTTTCACGCGGAGTGAAAACGATGGCACCGGCATTCTGAAGCATCGGAATCAGATAAGGGATAACGATGGTTTGCGTGAACAAATCCTCGGTAGTACCAAAGAGATTTGGACGTTGCCATTTCCAGCGTTTCTGATCATTATCATAATATCTGCCATGCGATGCCCATACTGAAAGATGGCGGTTCTGCAATCCTTCGGTAATAAAGTAAGGATGTGATGCATTAAAGACCCAGGGATCATCTGTATATTCGATGTCTCCCCAGGCCCTTGTATTGCCTTCAAGATATTGCGCATTTGCAGTTACCGGCATCAATAGCCAGCAACTGAATGCCCAATATTTAAGATAGTTTTTCTTATTCAATTTCTTACCTCTAAGTTATTTATAAGCTAACTTATTTCTAAGTTTACTTACCTTTATCACTACCTATTTCTAAGTATTGATATTTACTTTTTACTTCAATCGATGTTTCCGATAGTGAATTTTTCCGGTTTTTTACCCTTGAAGTCCTTGAAATAAAGTTTGATTTCTCGCATGTCCTTATCTACATCGCCTGATGGAATCATCTTCTTGGTGCACTGAATGAGCTTCTTTTCATAATCAGCACCATAGAGCAGGATAGGAATATTAGCCTTCTGTGCAATGAAATAGAAACCTTTTTTCCATTCTGGATTAAGAGAACGGGTTCCTTCAGGTGTGATGCAAAGCACGAAAGACTTTCTCTTTTTAGCCTCTTCAGCCAAATTGTCAGTCATGCTCGTATGCTTACTTCTCCAGACCGGAATACCACCCATTTTGCGGAAAATAGGACCGAGAGGCCAGAAGAACCATTCCTTTTTCATCAAGAAGTTAGACTTCATACCTTCAGCCTTGGCAAAAGCCTGTCCAAGAAACAAATCCCAGTTGCTTGTATGCGGAGCTAAGCATATAATATACTTTTCCGGCAGATCAACCGTGATATCCTTTTTCCACCCTAATTTCTTATATAAAATCCAGCGACAAAAATTCTGTAACATATATAATAATGTATAGGACTAAGCGAGATTAGCGATTTGATCAATAATCTCACAAACTTGCTTGTTGAAATCAGAGACGAGATTCTTATAATATACGGTCTGTTTCATACCTGGTTCCGGATGAGAGACACGTTTGATGAAATTCGTATTGGTCATAACAATGACAGAAATGATGCCGTCCACGTCTTCTTGCTCAGGTTTGCCATTATACAATGAGGCAGCTACGCACTCAGCGAAGAGTTCGCTGGTAATGTAATTGATAGTGCGTTTTAAATCTCTTTTATTAGCCATAATGTTATTCTTTTAAATTTAAAATTATGAAATGAATGCTCAAAGATAGCAAAAATCTTCGAAAACCAAGCATAAGTAACGAAAAAAAATACTGATTAACGCAATTTTAGCTTTTTTCTTTCATTATTTCGCAAAAAAAAGTTATTTTTGCAGTGTTTTTCAAAGTTTTTGTAGTTTCAACTTTTAAATATTAAAGAATAATTATGGAAAAAAGTGCATTGCAAATTGCAAGAGCTGCTTATCAGCCAAAATTGCCTAAGGCTCTCCAGGGCCCAGTAAAGGCAGTTGAAGGTGCAGCTACACAGTCAGTAGGTAATCAGGATGAAATTAAGGCATTGTTCCCTAATACATACGGAATGCCTGTCATCACTTTCGAAGCTGGTGAGGCTAAGGAACTCCCTTCTTTCAATGTAGGTGTTATCCTCTCTGGTGGTCAGGCTCCTGGTGGTCACAACGTGATTTCTGGTCTTTTCGATGGTGTAAAGGCTCTCAACCCAGCTAACAAGCTTTATGGTTTCATTCTTGGTCCTGGTGGTCTTGTAGATCACAACTACATGGAGATTACTTCTGAGCTCATGGACGAGTACCGCAACACTGGTGGTTTCGATATCATCGGTTCTGGCCGTACCAAGTTGGAGAAGGAAGACCAGTTTGAGAAGGGTATCGAGATTCTGCGTGAACTTGGTATTAAGGCTCTCGTAATCATCGGTGGTGACGACTCTAACACCAATGCTTGTGTACTTGCAGAGTACTACGCTGCAAAGAAGTATGGCGTTCAGGTAATCGGATGTCCTAAGACTATCGACGGTGACTTGAAGAACGAGCAGATTGAGACTTCTTTCGGTTTCGATACAGCCTGCAAGACATATTCTGAGCTCATCGGTAACATCGAGCGCGACTGTAACTCTGCACGCAAGTACTGGCACTTCATCAAGTTGATGGGTCGTTCAGCTTCTCACATCGCTCTTGAGTGCGCACTCCAGACTCAGCCAAACATCTGTTTGATTT
>ULKX01020270.1_pt1 | contig 26886 bp, 8 predicted proteins | sample 1951271 | NCBI WGS metagenome assembly ULKX01 (sample SAMEA4835512, study PRJEB28245) | human gut metagenome | biome: gut microbiome; material: fecal sample | place: Denmark | collected 2008 | reverse complement strand
AGTGCACTAGCCAGCGCTAAAGCGTACACAGATCAACAAATTGGGGCTCTTCCAGCACAAGCTGAATACACGCTTGAAACCGGAGATACTGATGGCTCGCTTGTTCTGAAAAAGGACGGTGTCGCAGTTGGTGATGCTGCTGTTGTTAAAGGCTGGGCTACGCTGCTTGCCAAAGCTCAGAAAGGTGTCGATGACGCTGCTGCTGCCGCAGCTGCTGCACAAGCTGCACAATCTACAGCAGACGGCAAATATGCAAAACCTACGGGCGGCATTCCTAAAACAGATTTAGCACAAGCTGTTCAAACCTCTTTAGGTAAAGCTGACACTGCTCTTCAGAATCACCAGACAGTTACTCTTGAGTCTGGTACTAACAACGGTACAGTAAAGATTACTGTTAATGGCACGGCTACTGACAATGTTGCTGTTAAAGGTCTTAAGAGTGCGGCTTATACCGAAAGCTCTGCTTACGCGACTGCGGCACAAGGTACAAAAGCTGACAATGCAATGCCCAAGGCTGGTGGCGCGTTTACAGGTGCTGTAACGGTTCAAGCGCCTACGGCAGAAATGAACCCTGCAACCAAACAGTATGTTGATACCGCAATAAATGCTGTTAAACAATTTGAATATCAAGTTGTTACTGAGCTACCCACTGCTGCACAAGCAACGATGGGCAAGATTTATCTTAAGGCTCATTCGCACAATCCGAGCGACGGACAACCTGATAGTTACGATGAATTCATAACAGTTCATTCTGGGTCAACTTATAAGTGGGAGCGTATCGGCAATACAGACATTGACCTTTCTGGATATGTTCCTACAACAAGAAAAATCAACAACAAGGCACTTTCAAGTGACATTAACTTGAGTGCTGCTGATGTTGGCGTTACCGAAGCAGCCTTCCCTGGCTTGAACAAAACTGGTACTGTTACTGCTGTTAAGATGAATGGCACAACAAAGAATCCTGCTTCTGGTGTTGTTGACCTTGGTACTGTTATCACCGCTCACCAAGACATTACGGGCAAACAAGACAAACTCAACGACACGCAACTTGCGGCGGTAAATTCTGGAATTACAGCGACCAAAGTTGGCACTTATGACGGTTATGCAACCACTATTGCTGGCAAACAAGATAAACTTTCGACTGCACAACTCGGCGCCGTTAACTCTGGTATCACCGCAGCAAAAGTTGGCACTTACGATGGTTATGCAGATAAGATTACTGCTCTTGAAGGCAAACCTGGTCTAGATAAAGTTGGTACCGTTACTAATGTTAGCGCCGGAGTTGGTTTGAAAGTGACTGGCACCGCTACTGTTGCTCCGAAAGTCGAAATTGACGATTCGGTAGTGTTCGTGTTTGACTGTGGTTCAGCTACGGTAAATATCGACTAATTTTTTCTAAACTCAAAAACTTAAATAATCGATGGGGGGGTGTAGTAACCCCCATCGAGCTTTGAGTGAAATGGATCTCAAAGCCCTGTTTCGGCTTAATTTGAAAATGATAAAGGAGGCCCAAATGGCTACTGAAAAAAAAATAAATTCACGAATTCAACAAAAACATGACGTCGCTGCCAATTGGGCAAAAGCGACAAACTTTATTCCTCAAAAAGGGGAAATTATTATATATGACGCAGAATACAATGCAAGTGGAAGTGAAACCCAGGCTGTTAGATTTAAAATCGGTGATGGCACTAGAACGGTTAATAATCTCCCATTTGCTGTTATAGATTATAACAATAGAATCACTGCTCTTGAGAGCAAGCCTGGTTTAGACAAGGTTGGTACTGTCACATCGGTGAAAGCCAATGGAACAAATTTTAACCCTGACGCAACAGGTAAAGTTGATTTAGGGAACTTGGGTGGCGGTTCGGGACCTCTCACATTCGCTGATGTCGTTGTTATGACAGAGGCTGAATTTTCTGAAGCGTATCTTGCTGGCACTTTACAAGATGATAAATTATATTTAATTGAAGGCGAGACAGGAACAGTAAATTTTGTTTCTACCGCTGATCATATAGTTTATAATAATGCTAATTCGGGGCTTACAGCAACGAATTTGCAAGGTGCTGTTGATGAAATGTGCCAAAGATTACTAACAACTGCACAATTAAATAAACTGATTGCTTTATTAGACAAACTCACTGTTGCTAATGATTCCGTTACCTTTAATACAATAGTTAAAGCAACAACCTTTGATGTTCAGTAATGAGGTGAGTTATGCCTATTTATATTTATAAAGGGAATAGTCAAATTAGCACAAATGCTGTAAGAAATGATAAAGTAGTTAAAGCAATTTACGCCAAAGAACAAGGACAAGAAGCTGTGTGTGTATGGGGTGGTGGCGTAAATCTTTTGCCTTTTACGTACACTAAAGATGCTACTTCGGTAACGATTACTGGATTAAGGACCGGTCTTACCTGGGAGCACTTAACCATTCCTGAAAGAGTTGAAAATTTACCAGTTACTCAAATAACATCAAACGCATTTAAGGATAGCACAACACTTCAATCAATTGAATTGCCCAATTCCTTAATTAGTATTGGTAATGATGCTTTCAATGGCTGTACCGGGCTTACGAGCATCACAATCCCCGACAGTGTCACAAGCATAGGCTCTGATGCCTTCCGTGGTTGCACAGGTCTTACTAATATAATAATCCCTAATGGTGTGACGTATATCAGCGCTGCCTTTAGAGATTGTGCATCGCTTGAAAGCATAACGATTCCGTTTGTTGGCGCCTATGACCCAGAGGGGTTTGGGTACGATGAGGTGTTTGGCTATATATTTGGATATACTACGACAAGCAGTGAGTCCTCGGTACCAGGAGCGACTTATCAATATTATTATGGTGGTTCTTCCAGGTATTTTTATTACTACATACCATCAAGCATAAAGTCCGTAATTATAAGAGGGGGAAACATTCCATCCTGTGCTTTCAAAAATTGCACCGAACTCACAAGCATAACAATCCCTGACAGCGTCACAAATATTGGCGATGATGCCTTCTCGGGTTGTACTAGTTTGACAAGCATAACGATTCCCGACAGCGTGACGAGCATCAGCTCTAATGCCTTCGCGGGTTGCACGGGGCTTACGAGCATTACAATCCCTGATAGCGTAACGAGCATAGACCGCAATGCCTTCGATAATACAGCATGGTACAACAATCAGCCTGACGGTCTTGTATATGTGGGTAAATTCGCTTATAAGTACAAAGGCGAGATGTCAAGTGATACCTCGATTGTTTTAAAAGAAGGAACATTAGGTATTAGTAATTATGCCCTTAGTGATTACAGAGGTCTTACGAGCGTTACAATCCCTGACAGCGTGACGAACATTGGTGATTCTGCCTTTTGGGCTTGCTCTAATCTTACGAGCGTAACAATAGGCAACAGTGTGACAAGCATCGGCGATGATGCCTTCTCCGGTTGCACCAGGCTTACGAGCATCACAATCCCCGACAGCGTGATGAGTATCGGCGATGATGCCTTCTATGGCACTACTTGGTACAACAATCAACCTGATGGACTTGTGTACGCAGGTAAAGTCGCTTATAAGTATAAAGGAACTATGCCAAGCAACACCTCGATTGTATTAAACGAAGGAACATTGGGCATTGCCGATTTGGCCTTCTATGGTTGCAGCAGCTTGACGAGCATAACTATCCCAAACAGCGTGACGAGCATCGGCGAGCGTGCCTTCGATGGTTGCACCGGACTTACGAGTGTGACAATCGGAAATAGCGTGACGAGCATCGACGATGAGGCTTTCCGTAATTGCAGTGGTTTAACAAGCATCACAATCCCCGACAGCGTGACGAGCATCGGCGTTCAGGCCTTCTCTGATTGCACAGGGCTTACAAGTGTGACAATAGGCAACGGTGTGAAGAGTATAGACTATTGGGCCTTTCTTCGTTGCACGGGGCTTACGAGTATCACGATCCCTGATAGTGTGATGAGTCTTGGCAAGCAGGTTTTCCAGGATTGCGCTGGGCTTACGAGCGTGACAATTGGAAACGGCGTTACGCGCATCAGAAGGTATGCCTTCGATGGTTGTACAAGTTTGACCAATATAACGATTCCTGACGGTGTGACGAGCATCGACGTTGCCGCCTTCTGTGATTGTACTAGTTTGACACACATAACGATTCCAAACAGCGTGACGCGCATTGGCGGAATAGTCTGCCGTAACTGCACTGGTCTTACAAACATTATATTTAAGGGTACAAAAGCACAATGGAATGCAATAACAAAGAGCACTTCGTGGAACTCCAACACAGGTAATTATACGATCCATTGTACAGATGGAGATATACCGAAATAATGATTAACATCAATAAATACACATAAACTTAAACAATAGACGGGGTGTGGCAACCCCCGTCGAGCTTTAAGTGAAAACGATCTTAAAGCTTTTATTTTCGGCTTAATTTGAAAACGATAAGGAGGCCCGAATGGCTGCTGAAAAAAAAATAACTTCTAGAATACAACAAAAGCACGACACTGCTGCCAACTGGGCAAACGCAACGACTTTTATTCCCAAAAAGGGAGAAATTGTGATATATGATGCGGAATATAACACCAGCGGAGTCCAGACACAAGCAGTTCGTTTCAAAATTGGCGACGGTTCGAGAACAATTAACAATCTCCCGTTTGCCCTTATAGATTATGACAACAGGATTACTAGTCTCGAAAGCACGGTCAGTGGACTAGGCACTGCGGCTCAAAAAGATGTAGGGTTCTTTGCTACCGCAGCACAAGGCACAAAAGCAGATAACGCTGTGCCCAAAACAAGAAAAGTTAATAATAAGGCTTTAAGTGCCGATATTACATTAAGCGCAAGTGATGTTGGTGTTAATGAAACCGCATTTCCTGGATTGAAGAAAACAGGTACTATTACTGAAATCAAGATGAACGGTGCAAGCAAGGGTACTAGTGGCGTTGTTGATTTAGGAACTGTTTTGACGGCTCATCAAAATATAAAAATACTGAACACAAACAATACTACATCGCAGACAGCAAGCGCCAGTGAAGCTCTTTCAGGGTCTGGGACAATTAACTTACATAAAGTTGCCAAAACGGGTTCTTACAACGACTTGTTAAACAAACCAACAATTCCTACTGATACTGGTGCCACGAGTGTAGAAGTGACTGGAACAGGTAATGCTGTTACTGCGGCGTCTTACAACGCTACAAACAGAAAATTAACCTTAACAAAAGGTTCAACATTTCTCACAAGTCATCAAGATATAAGCGGAAAGGCAAACCTTGCTGGAAATAACACGTTCACAGGAGGGCAAACAATAACAGGGCAAACTTCTGGCGGATATTCGGTAGACGCAAGCGGATATGTAAGAGGCAGTTGGTTGCAATCAAGTGTTAAGTCAAATTATGGTAGGGGAACTGGAATGGTTTGTGTATTTGACGACTCAGGCTGGATATATTACAGGACACCGAGCGAGATTTTGACCGAAGCTGGCGGTGCCAAGGCAAGCGATATACCCACCTTCGAACTTTCGGGAGATACGTTAATTATCAACTTCTAAGGTAACATAGTACACAAGGTAATAAACAAGGAAAACAAGGAGAAACGAATGGAAGCAAAATTCCTCAAACGGTTAAGTGATTATAAGTACGCTCTCGTATGCGATTTGGCGCAATACGAGAGCGGCTTTGCTCTTTTAGATGTATCAACAAATGCCCTTATAGAGGTGCAACAGATATCCGTATCTCGAACGACAGATCAGCCTACCGGCGAAATGTATCAAATGTTCGACGAGATGGTCAACGACTTCTTGGATAGGTACAATCTTCAGGCAGAAGATTTAATCATTATTAAAGAACAGCTGCCTATTAACTGCGGACCGCACTCAACGGCTCAAACATTACAAGCCCTTGCAGCGGCACACGCGGTTTTTAATATTAATACTTATTTAAGAAAACTCTATACTTATTCCAACGGTATTCACTCGATTTCCGTGAAGACATATTTCAAAAAACTTTTAGGGATTGAGAAACCGCAAAAAGACGACATCCGTGCGGCGGTGTGTAAATACTACGACATTGATCCCGAATCGATTACGCGCGACGAATCAGATGCCATCGCACTTTGGTTCTGTCTTCGAGGTGCCAAATGGAATAAAGATATAGATGACCAAATTAAACTTGAAAAAAAACATCGCAAAACTTTGACAGCGAATCATGCTATCAAAGATGTCGATAATGAAATAGAAAGATTGGAGGGACTCAAATGGGACGAACAACAGTTTACAACGCAAATCTCACTCAAGCTTGGCCTTCAGTCAGTAAGCCAAACAGACAATTAGTTAAAGAGTTTATAGATTATTGCAAAGCGAATGACCGCAGTGCGCAAACCATCAAGCAGTATGAGGCTCAGTTGAAAGTTTTCTTCTGTTGGAATTACACCGAGAATGAAGACAAGTTTTTCATCGATCTCAAAAAGCGAGATTTTGTGAGATACATTGGTTATTTGCGCGGGCTTGGTTTGAGCTCCAATAGGGTGGCTTCTTTAAAGTCTGCCATCAGCAGTCTATCGAACTGTATTGAGGTTTTGGATGAAGATTTATATCCAAACTTTAGGAACCTAATCAAAAGCCTTGAACCGGTGCACAAAGAACCAGTACGCGAAAAAACGGTGTTGACCGACGAACAAGTCGAAGAGTGTTTAGATAAACTCTTGGCACAAGGTCAGTGTCAAATAGCCTGTGCACTCGCATTAAGTTTTGCGTCGGGAATGAGAAAGGCCGAATTGACCAGGATGAAGGTTGAGTTTTTTGATGACGCACATTTAATTCTTAATGGTAAAATGTATAAAACGGGCGTCATTAAGACAAAAGGACGCGGCTCAAATGGAAAGCAGATTCCTAAATATGTATTAAAAAATAAATTTCAACCCTATTTTGATGCTTGGATGCAACAGCGCGAGGAGCGCGGAATAGAATCGCCGTGGCTGTTTGTTACTACCAGTGATGGCAAATTTGTTCAAGCAACGGTGTCGCAAATGAATACGTACGCTGAGAAGATTGGTGCGTTGATGAATGTACCTTTTTATTTTCACTGTATGAGACATTTGTGGACAACTAATATGCAAAAAGAAGGTATTTCGGATTCGGCTATTGCTGAAATCCAATCTTGGGATTCTCTTGAAATGGTCAAGAGATATTCAGATATTCCGACAGAAGAGCGTTGGGCTCAATTTTTTGTTGGAGCAGATGAGGAGTAATTATGGAAAACAAGGTTTTATTATCAGATATAGTATTAAAATGGCTTCGGTATCGCGAAGCTTTGCAAAATGGGGAAGCGACCGCCGAGCAAGCGGAAGACTTTGACAAAATCTTCCCTCAAATTTTGGTAAAAGATTATTTACCAATGGCCCAAAAAGAAAACTTGGTTGCACAAATTGTATGGTATACTTTTGATAAACAAGCAGACGAGACTTATATAGATTATATGACCAATTTTGAAATTTGTTTAATTTTATATGGTCTTTTGGGTTATACAACCATCGAAAATGATTTACAAATGGCAGCGTTAAGTTCAGCGATTGTAGACATATTATATGAGTGTGGTTTTGTAGATAAAATTTTAAATTTTTGTAAGAAAGACTACGACCGACTGTGCACAATGGCCGATCGTGCGGTGAACTTTAGGACTGGGTTAGAATTGATTAATTCTATCGCGACGTTTGACCCGCAGCAATTACAAACAGTTACAAAAGAGTTAAAAAACACTGTGGGAGGATTGCAACCCGAAGTGGTTGAAAACTTGATTAAAATTGCTCACATTAACGATCCGGTGACATTGGCGGTAGCCGATGCTTTGGATAGGTATGGAGTTTTGCAAAGTAAAGAAGAAATTATAACAGAAGAGAAGCGGGATTAAGGGCGGATTGGAACCACATTGCCCCGCGCTCATTCATAAAGAGAGGAGGCTATTATGGAAGGAATGGAATACACTCCCATTATAACAGGGATTGATTCGGCGGATAGTGCAATCGTTTCAATGCTTGAGGATTCAAAACTTAGTGCGCAGAATTTAGGGAAAGCGGCCGAACTATTAGGTGAAACGTCTGCACAGGCGGTGGAGATCGCAGCACAGCAAAAAGATATTACACAAACTCAAAAGAATGCTCTTTTGTGGTTGAACAAAAATTTAAAAGATCTTCCTGAAGAGTTGGTCAAAACTCTTAAAGACACTTTTTCGAGTTTGTCAACACAGATGGCCAAATTGCCTCCCGCTGTAGTCCACGAAGCTACTCGAACGTTAGTGTTGCCGCTGGTTGATAAAATTATCGGTAGCTTAAACGCTGATGAAATTGGCCGCGTGGCTATGGCGAAGATGAAGCAAGGTTTAGGTGTGGACAACTTAAACAAGTACTCCGCTGGTTATAGAGCAATCTTTGAACAAATCAACAAAGATTATAGATCGGTCTTAAAAGATTCTCACGAGTTAAGCGAACAATTTAAAAAAGCCAAGAAAGCACTTGCTAGCACCACTTTAGCGGACTTTTCAGCCACGAGTGGCTCGTCAGCGGTGAACAGAGAAATTGCCATATTGTTAGATATGGCAAAAAAGGCCAAACAACAAAAAAATCCCGATTACAATCCAACGATAACCAACAAGGACGTTAGTGGTAGTGCTCGTAGAGTAACAAAGGTCGCAGAAAAAATACAACAAAATGCGTTCTCGACACAGAAAGAAGCAGAAGCTGTAGTTCTTAAATATTTCGATCCCCGTAAAATTACGGAAGAGGGCAAAAAGCGTGCCAAACAAGCAGCGGAATATGCTGCTAATATGCAAAAGGCGGGGTATGGCGTCAGTTTTGCTCGAGATAAGGGTTCTCAAGAGATTAAGGTTATTGTTTATGATAAAAATAGTGCTAATGCTTTTGACAGAACCGGGAAAGTCAATCGTCAAAATGCGGCTACTGCCTCATTTGCTATCGGCGGTTTGGATAAACGAAATGACGACTATGTGGTTGTCTCTGCTAATAGGGTTAAGGTCTCAGACGCTGAAGCGCAAAAATTTGTAGAGATGTCGCAACACGCCCCCAAAACAATCGCAAGTGCGCGTAAACGTATTGGGGACATTAAAGATGAAACCGTTCACAAATCAACCTCAAAGTTTGATCGACAAGACAACTTGTATGGTGTTGGCGCAGATAAAGCGTTAGTTGAAAGCAGAACTCGTTTTGAGAATGAGGCGAAACGTTTAGCAAAATTTGAGAAAGCGCAAGGTTCTACCCTTACTGAAGCAGAGCTCGTTAGATTGTTTTCTAAAATGTTTGTTAGCTTTGCTGGATTTGGGGAGCGGGATATTGGCGTACAAAAGAGTTTACGAGACCAACAAATGAAAAACGGTCTCTCAGACGCAGTTATACGAGAATTTAATAAAAACTTTTCTTGGTTACCTTCGGTTGGTTCAATGGGTGAGGAAGATTCTGGCCACTATCGACTGTGGGGCGCCAAAGAAATGAAGGACAAAATGGCCCTCGTAACTCGTAAAATACAAGGCCGTGATATTCAAGCTTACGCTAATCCAAGTAAACCAGAACGTGTACAAAATATAGAAGTTGACGTCAACCGTTTATTTGGTCAAGTTGAAAAGTGGCTTAATAGCACAGACGATCAGAAACGTGCGGCGGCGGAAATCATTGACAAAAACCGTGACTTGATTGAAGGTTTGATTGATGGTATGGCACTAGTATCGGACCAAGAAATTGAGAATTTAGATACAATTCGAGAGGGGGTATCTGTTAAGATTTCTAAAGCCGATCTGCTCAAATATGGGTTAAAAGGCAAGAAGAAGAAAAGCGCCAAAAACAGACTAGCGGCCTACAAAAGACTTTTGGCTGCCGAGGGAAGAGAGGCGACGAAAGATAACGTTGATCTTTATATTGATCCCGAGACAGGAGATGTAACCTTAACAGGGAAAGAATTGGTTAGGGCGCATACGGGCACCAAAGCAAACAGCGCCTACGGCAACTTACGTGTCGTTTATCGTGAGGTGGCTCAAGAAGTTATTAAGGCTATTTCTACAATAACGGGAGTTGAATTAACGTCTGACAAGACGCGGGCGACGGTAATATCAGGAAGAGAGGAAACCAGCTCAAGAAATATTGGGCAACTGGTAACTCGGGCTATAGACAACGCGATAAATGAACTAGATAAGAGTCAGATTGAAGCCAGTGTGAAACAACTTGATACCACAAACCTGTCGACCAACATTGGACAAGCCTTAGTTGAAGTTTTGTTGGGTAAACTAAGTTTCAGTGACGCCTTGGACAAATATGTGGGCTCAAGTGTGTCTGCGCGCACTAAATTCACAGGAGAGAGCCTCTATTTGTTAGACAAACTAACAGGCGGGCATAACGGATATGAACTTGACAATGGACAATTACGAACTAAGGCCATTGCTTCTAGTTTTACCGATATTGTGGGTGCGCGTTATGGTGAATATGAACCAAGAGGTGCGGCTAGCTTGCCAACAAACTGGGAAGTAGAAGATCTTGAACGTTCGGCTCGCGCAGCTGGTATAACAGTAACCCCCGAAAATAGTGATTTTTTACGCACTGTTCAACTTGTTGCTTTTGGAGCAACCGCAAACGATATCGAAGAAAAAAAGAAACTTATACGAGACTATAATGAACATATTGAGCGTCAAGCTCAACTAATAGGTTCGCGAGCGGGGTTAAACCCTGATTATATCAATCGAAATGCGGGTGTTAACACAATCGTTGTTGGCTCAAAAGACATATATGGCAATCAAGCACACTTTATTGACATAAACGCACTTCGTCGCACTGAGAAATTAGACAACGGACAAAGTGATCCCGAACAAAGAGGTGAAACCATTTGGGGTAAACTTGATGAGCAGTTGCAATCTATAGACCAAACTCAAGCAAAAATTTTGGTTGATTTGGGCGCGGATATGGGAGAAGCGCGATATTTCGATTTGGGCAAATACACTGATGAAATTGGAGATTATAACGAAAGTTTAGAAAGTTTACTTGACGCGGTTCGAACAGGGAAAACAGCGTCCGAAAAGAAAGACTTGCTAACCGCTGTCTTAAAGGCAGAGGCTTACAACTTTGAAAACACTGGCGGGGCGGTCAATGAGCAATTCCTGGCAAAAATGGCTCACAACCAAGAAGAAGCAAGACGAGCGGCTCAAGAGAGATATAAGAAACGTTTATCGTACTCTACGTTTTATGGCGAAAATACCAATATTGTAGCGACAGATACTACAAATGAAGTTGACGCCTTGCGCGAACGCATGAAGGATAGCGGGACCTATGTCGATAAAGAACATATTAGAGCAAGTGTCGCACTTGGGTTGAATGCCTATGAGGGTGATGATAGTGATGCTTTTGTAAAAAACTTAGCGCAATATTTACAACTTTTTGCAGAACAGGGGCAAGACAAAGCTATCGAATCAGCTCTCGCCAATCAAAACTTTAAGAATTTTGCCGAAATGGTTGATTTTGCGACCAATATTTTTACCACGGGAACCGAAGAACATAAGAGTTTTTATGGCGGCACGGATCCTATTTTAAGTCGCGGTGTTGAAGCTGTATTGGGGAGGCAGCCTTATAGCCAAGCCATTAACTTACAATACGGAGGGTTGGTCTTTGGTAAAGAGGGCCTAGGAACAAACGTAATCGAAAGTAACCGTGGTCTCAACAAATTGATCATGGGGGACTTTGACGGTGATAAATTATACACCGCGTTAGTTCAACTTCGACAGGCTGCCCAGCTGATCGACGCTACTCCAGAACAGTTTGGCTGGTTAGACGAAACTTTGGAAACAGTCAAACGTTACAATGAGTTTTTATATAGAGTTATAGGGAAGAACATTCCGGCTATTACCTCATCCGACGACGACGCATCGGTAATTCTTGATTTGGCGAAAAATCAAGTATTAAATGATAAGCAAATGGCAATAGTGCGTTCCTATCAAAACCAGGCGAAAGACAAAACGGGTAACTGGTCCAACGTTGCAAAAGGTGCTCGAAATGTTTTAGAGTTACAAAAGTTGGGTACGGGTGCTGTTGTAGGCGGAGATTTGAATTCAACTATCGACTTTATTAAGGGGTCGTTTGTTTTTGAAGCACTAGAACAAGCTGAGCAAAATGCGATTTCTTCTAAGAAACTTTGGGACGTTGCAATCCAAGATATGCAAACCACGCTTGGTTCTGATTTGGATAAAGTTGATGAACAAACGTTCGCTGAGCAACTTGACAAGTCTTTTAATATCGCGATTAACAAAGTTATTGATGAAGTTTACAAAAATAAAGCAAATGTGAACGATGTGATTCAAGCCGGTGCGGAACAAGGAATCTATAAAGACAACAAATTAGAGGCCTGGCGTTCCCAACGAATATTGGGCACTTTGGCGATGAGCAAAAACGTTTCAGCGTACAAAGCTTTGGAAGAGTCTGGTATTTCCCCAGGTGACTTGGAAGCAATTGCTCAAATCATTGAACCGGGCCAGAATTGGGAAAGTTTCAGAGATCAACAAGATTTCTTTCGACATCGTTTAGTGGACCAACTGAACAAAGGGGCTTTTAATCAATTTGGTTTTAGTGTCGACACATTAAAGGCATTTGGCGGCAATTTAGATGATGATTTTTTAGCGCAAGCTAAACAAGCACACGGGCGATTCCGTGAAGAAACAGGTCCTACAGGGCTTGGCACGGCAGCTGGAGAACTTATCAAAGCTATTAACAAACTAACGGTAGCAGAGACAAAAATTGATAAGACAGGATTCGACCCCAGAATTGTTAGTATATTAGAAGAAATTCGAGACTTGCTTGCTAAACAAGGCCGAGGAGGTCTTAACGGACGTTATGGGCAGACCTATATGACACCAACGGGCATTGTCTCGAGTTTAAATCCTTCTTCGATCGATGAATCGGCTTGGGGTTATTTACAGGGAAGAATGTTAGGGTTTAAGGGTTCAAATATCGATTGGACAAAACTAAATGTCAAAGAAAAGGCAAAACAGTTTGGCTACGCGGATATAGAACAATTTAAACAAGATAGAGAAGGTGTAGTTAGTACGTTTATAGGAACACTAGCTCACGCATTTTCTGAAGGTGAGATTAAACAGGATCCTGAAATTTTTAAACAAGCAACAAAGGATTTTACACAAGCTTTATCAATGCTGTTTGATAAAAAGGATGTCGACAAATATTTACTTGTTGCAAATGAATATGCACAAAGGGGTTATAACGCATACGACCGATTAGCTGGACCAGACGCATATCGTGCGGCGGAAGAACGGGTGCGATTAAATGAGAATTCTGATGTGGTAAAAGGTAAGACTGACGCCATTTACACAAGTAAGCGTATGGCTGAAAGTGGTCAAGAATATCAAGTGTTTAATGTTGTTGACTTTAAAAACAAGGCTAAAGTTGATGCTAATAGTATAGAACAGGTCTTGATTTATGTCGAGATGTACCGCCGTATTAAACAAGATTTGGATAAATTGGTGCGAGAAATTGGAGAAGACGCTGCTTTGGAAAAAATGAGCAAGCAGACACTCTTGTCGGCTGATACATTACGCCAATTACACGAATCGTTGGATGTTAGTGCTCAAATTGTCCAAAATTATCAAGGGAAAACCAAAGTGTATGATGTCGCAAATGTTCCCAGAGACATTGCGCAAGCTCTGGTGGAGGGGCGTTCTTTAACGGCAGAACAACAAAAGATTATAAATAATGCTGCCACAGCGTCGTCGCCACTGACACAAACCATGTCGCCTGATTTCCAAAAAAAATATTATAAGCTCACCGGTGAAATTTTTGGGGTAGATGGGTATAGTAAAAATACGGTTGATTATGAGAAAAAAATAGCTGAACAAAAAGCTCTTGAGGAACAATTAAATAAAGTTCAAACAGAGCAAGGCGAAGAATCAACCGTGTTTAAGAAACTCACACAATATTACAACAATCTTCTCGAAGAAATTAAGGCTCTGGAAGAAATTCGCAAACGACAGGTTCAAGAATTAAAACTTACCAAAGGTATGAAGGGGTCGGTGACACGCACGACTCGCAATCAAGTTCAACAACTTCTCGAAACGGGAGATTTACACTTTGGATATGAAAAAATTCTCAAAGATGATGAGAAACAGCGCTTACTTGCCCAAAAGCAACGAGAAGCCGTATTGAACCAGTATAAACGCTATAATGATCAGATTGCTAAGACGGAAAAGGACATGTTGGTTTTGGACAAACAATCTAGAACCACACCGAGTAAACTCGAAAGAGGAATTCAAGCCGATAGAGGACAAATTGATATACTAAAGGCTGAACTCAAAGAGTTAGTTGAAAAACGTAATCTGCTTGTTGAAAACAATAAATTGACACAGGCAGAAACCGCCGAAGCTGATGCTCAACTTCAAACCAAGAGAGAATTAAACAGGCTTAAGGTTGCTGGAATGGCAAAGGGCGCCGGGAATTGGTTAGATGTTATTGGAAGCGGTGTTAAAAATACCATTACGAGAATGTTCGATTACAATGGTGTATATCGTATTCTGAATCGTATAACGCAAGGTTTGCGTCAGCTAGTGCAACAGGTGAATGAGCTTGATGTTGCAATGTTCAACTTGCAAGTTGTTAGTGGTGACAGTCGTCAAGAAGTTTCAGCATTAATTAATGATTATGGCAAACTTGCTCAACAATTACACACTACCACAACTCAAATTGCTGCTTCGGCAAACGAGTGGCTTAGACAAGGTTATGAAGCAGGACAGGCTAACGAGCTGATCAAAGCTTCAACATATTTGAGCAAATTAGGCATGATTGAGGCCGGCCAAGCCACAACTTATTTGACGTCTATGATTAAGGGCTTCAAATTAGAGGCTGCCGACGCAGTTAATATTGTTGACAAGTTGACCGCTGTCGATATGGAAGCAGCTGTTAGCGCTGGTGGTATTGCTGCAGCAATGCAAAACGTTGCAACAACTGCTCAGTTAGCAGGACTATCCATTGATAAAACAATTGGCTACTTGTCCACCATGATTGAAGTTACCCAACGAGACCCTTCCTCTATGGGTATGGCTTTGCGCACGGTTTTAGCGCGTTATGGTAATGTTAAAGCAGGGACTTTCACAAATATGACGGGTATAGAAAGTTCCGATGCTGATTTAGAAAATGTTAACGACATTGAAAAAGTTTTAGGCAAAGTAGGAATACGCATTCGCGAAAATGCACAAGAATTTAGAGATTTCGGAGACGTAATTGATGAACTGAGTGAAAAGTGGCAAAAATACGATTCTGTTACTAAAAACGCGATTGCTACTGCTATGGCTGGTGTTCGTCAACGTGAATCTTTCTTGGTTTTAATGGAAAACAAAGATAGGGCTGACGAGTTGGAAGATGTGTCATCTTTATCAAAGGGCACCGCCGACACAAAATATGCTGCTTACCAACAGACGTTAATGGCAGCAAAGGCCGATTTACAGACGTCACTACAAAGTTTGGCAAAATCAATACAAGACAGTGGATTACTTATTGCCTTTACCAAGTTGGCTAATATTTTGATTAAAATGGTTGTTCCTGGGTTTAACGCGCTTGCTTCTATGCTATGGGCGCGAAATTCGTTTAAACTAACAGAACAAATCAAATATAGTTTAAACCAACGTAAAACAACTTCCGCAGCCTCTCTGGGATTTTTTGCACAAAAAACACAACAAGAGGCACTACGAAGACAAGAGTGGCAACAGGAATTTTATAAAAAGAAAGAGGGCAGTAACCAAACTTATGTTGACAGGTTATTGGGGAAAACATCACCCAAGACTGCGCTTTCGTCGTTTACTAATGTGTTGAATGATGCGTCTACAGCGGGACGTGGGTTTACGGGGGCCATAAATGGCTCACCGGTTCAGTCCACAACCTCTTCTCAAGCATCATCGAAGACGTCTGTGGTAGATCCCAGGCGTCTGGTATATACTGAGGCAGGCGAGTGGTCTAGTGTAGATGAATATGCTAAAGGTTCTCGGTTTAGACGACTTAATAGGGCAAAAATTCGTAAAGATTTACAAAGCGGTCGCATAACCACTGTTGACGCGAGCAATATTAAACAAAAATATAAACAAATAGCAAAAGAAGATCGACAACAAGCCAAAGCACTTTTAGGCCAGCAAATTACAGGGAACGTAGCAGGTGCGGTTGGCGCCGGTGTCACCTCTGCATTAACCACGGGGTTTAACCAAGAGGGTTCCGCAGGGGCGAAGGCGACTGCTGGAGTTACAGCTGGTGCTTTGACAGGTGTTGGTGCATTATTTGGTCCAATGGGAGCGGTTATAGGTTCCACTTTGGGTTCAATATTGGGACCGGTTTTTGCTAAATTGGTTGACAAAGAAGAAAACGAACGTAAACAACGTGCAGAAGCAGCTCAGAAACAATTGGATGCTTTAAATTCATTAAACCATACATTTGATGAAGTGCATGATTATACCGAAAAAGAGTATTTAACTTCAGAGGCCATTTTAGCTATTAAAGAGCGAGTTGACTCTATTGATGAGCAGATGGCTACAAGTGGTTTAAGTTTCGACGATTATCTTAAACAAGCTGCTACCCAACTTGGATTGGGTGAGGATTTTCAAACTATAGAAGATATTCGTGAGCTATTAACCGCTGCTGATGAGAAAACTCGTCAAAAGGCACAAGAGGTGTTTGACTTAGCCCAAAGTATGGCCAAAGTACAAACAACGCAAGAGTCCAAGGCAGTGTCGGATATGTCATATGATGAGAAGAGAGTTTATTGGCGGGCATTAGACAAAGAGTATATTAAACAAGCGTTTATTACATCTGGTCTGGAGCAAATGTCGCTTCGTCAGTTGTCTCAAACAAATCTTGATGACGCAATTAAACAAGTTGCCGCACAATTTGAGAAACTGAAACTCACCCCAAACTCTTTTGACCTTTATGATTTCAAGGGTAATGTGACAGAAGAGGCTGCGAAGTATATCACCGATCAATTGCGTAAATCCGACAGGATGCAGGAGTTACTCCAAGGTTCTGTTTTGACGCTTTCTGAGGCTTTACAGGATAAGGACAAAAATGCCAACGTGATAGAATCTTTCGCGTCGGCTTTGGGAGTGTCAACGACGCGTCTTGAAGAGATGTCGAAGCAACTGGGGGCGCTTAAATTATCTGATTTGGTCAAATCGTCTTCTCAGTTACGCGAAATGCTCAACGGGTTGTACAGCATTCTAGACAGTTATTACGAAACGGGGTATTTAGACTTAGATGCTCAGGAAAAAATTATTTCTAATTATCCTGAATATGTTGATTTCATTTCAGATCCTAGTAAGATTGTCGACCACATTAACCAAATAACGGCGGGTGTGAAAGAGTTGCATATAAGAAACTCTTTAAACGATTGGGCAAAAAACGAAAAAAATGCCGAGATTTATGTAAGAGATTTTCTCGAGAGTTACCAAAATGGTGACTATAAAGGCTTATTTACTGACAAAAGGTATTTTGGCGAACTGAGCACTCCTGAACAAATGCTTCAGCGAATCGAACTCCTGCTCAACGCCGGTGACGAGAACGAGGCTGTTTTAAATGCCGTAAAAAACAAGATTACAGAAGGTATGAAGAAGCATGAGGCTATAGCTACAGCTTTAGCCGAACAGCTAGATAATTCTAAGAAACTTGAAAGTGTCAATAAGTATTTGGATAAATCTTATGAAAAACAAATTAACGCACTAGAAGAACAAAAATCTGCACTAGAGCAAATCAACAGTCAACGGGAATATGAAAATAAACTTATTGAGGCTAAAATTAAACTTGAGAACGCTCAAAACGAAAAGAAGAAAGTGTGGAGAGAAGGCGTTGGTTGGGTTTACGAGGCAGACACTGCCGCAATTGCAGATGCTCAAAAAGAGTTGGAAGATTTGGATAATGAGAAAAAAATTAACGAATTACAAACTCAAATTGATGAACTGCAGGCGCAGCGTGAATACCTTGGGGACATTGCCAGTACACAAGAGCTTGAGGGATTAAAAAAGGTTTATGAAAGTTGGCAAAAAGAAATAGGTATTAGTAACACAGGACAGGCACAGGCATTACATTATTTTGCTGAGGCTTATACTAAAATCCAACGATTAAACCTTGATACGACTCAAACAGACTCTGACGGCAAGAAGACAGAGGATTATTTAACAAACATCTCAAACAAACGCATTCAAGCTTTGGGTGCCGCCAAGGGAGCTTTTGAAGCAGGCATCACTGAAGCACCAACATCGCGACAAGATTATACAGTGGGCGCCGTTGAGCAAGTTAATAAGTACAATGATAAACTATCAGAGTTTAAAAAAAGTGCTGATAAGTATTTGGAAGCTGGCGGTTCAAAAGAAGAATTGGCAAAAGAACTGGGGTTGACAACAGACGATAAAGGAACCGCAGTAGACAAACTCGACGCAATGCTAAATCGTGAAGAAGTGAAATTGGCGCCTGTTCGAGGAGCATATTTTGACTGGGATGGGCGGAAAAATATTTATGCGACTTGGCAACCGAGTCAAACCACCGATGCAGGGTGGAGAAAAGCCAAACCCAAAGACACGTACGTTTTACTAAACGGTGGAAAATGGGCTCGTGTAGATCAAGCGTTTGGCATTTCGGAAAACAAGGGGTTGGACGAACCTAAATATGCTGGGTTATTTTTTGTTGAACTTAATGGCAAAGGTCAACTTTTTTGGAATTCTGGGAATGGCATGTACAAAGCCTCTTTAAACGAAAAGGATTATGCGCAGACACAAGGTGTTGATGATAGCGCGCCCGTTTCGTTCCCTACTCTAGAGGGCGGTTTTAACAAAGGTTACGATCTCGATCGCACTAAAAAATGGTTAGCATTAGAAGGCTTTGGGGCATACGCAACAGGCACTCTATCTACTGCCGGTGGCCTCTCTCTTGTCAATGACGATCCTCAATATGGCCTGGAAGGCATCATTACTCCTCAAGGTACTTTGACGGCTCTTCCGTCGAAGTCTGGAGTTGTTCCCGCCGACCTTACGCGCAACGTATGGCAACTGGGCGAGGTTGCTCCTAACCTGATTAAACAACTTGTGGACATCAATGGCAAGTTCAGTCACACAACAGGGTTCGGAACCGACGAATCGTTTAATGTTGAACATCTGGATGTTCATATGGTTGCTCAACCTGGGTTTGATATGGATGACTTTGTGCGACAGCTTCAAGCTGCACGTAATCTCACTAGACATTCTTAATGTATTTTAACTTATTTTACGCAGATTCCCCATTTATTAGGGGATTCTGCGTTGAAATAATAAAATCTTCATTTTATTTGAAGGTTGATAACGAGTTTTTAGCGACGTTCTCGAAAAAACGTCTCTTCCAAAATACTTTAGGGGGCTTAGTCCCGAAGGAGTGAAACATGAGTTATAAATTAACCCAAACGGGGCAAGAAGTTCAAGCGTTACTTAACCAGATTAAGAATGGTGGGCAATCACAAGTCACCAATGCGGTATTGTATACTGAACAAGCTCTTAATGACAAAGAAAAAGAACAAGCAAGGGCAAACATAGGTGCTGCTGCTGAAAATCAAATTCCCACCGGAGCGGTGTTGTATTCCCAACAACAAAATCTCACAGATGACCAACAAGCGCAAGCGAGAATTAATATTGGGGCCGTGGGAACAGAGCAATTGCCCAAAAAGGTAAGCGAATTAGAAAACGATGCGGGATACACTACCAATAAAGGTACGGTTACGCAAATTCAAATTAACAACGACACCTTTACCCCAGATGCCGACGGGAAGGTAAATTGTGGCAATCCGTTAGAGTATGAATTACTCAGCGGCAGTTTCACTTGGCCATACCCAGTAAATCTAGCGACCACGTTTTGTGGGAGAGAACAGTTGTTTTACTATAGCTCTAGCCCCGCTCCTGCCATGGGTATATGGACAGACGGGGAGACGGTTTATTATTCATATGGAAGATTTAGCACATCTTACACTTATGTGCTCGATAAACGTACGTTTTCCTGGTTTTTTCAATCGGAAGGTCGCTATTATGGGAGTACAATGTGGACAGGACGAGAGGTTTGGACTGATGGGACAAACACCTACCTGAATTATAGTAGTGATTCATATGTATGGGACAAAACCACTCGCTCTTGGAAACAAAAAACTTGGCAAGGCGCAACAATAGTTACTGGCGCCAATATTTGGCAAGCAAACGGTGAGATTTATTATGGGAGCACTTATTATCTAACCAAAGACGCCGACGGTAACTTTACTGACACATGGGCACCGAAAACTTGGAACGGGTTGACGGATTTTTCTGGTGACCTTATATGGACCGACGGAGCTAACACCTATTATTCAGACTCTAATGGTACTTATGTGCTAAACGCCAACACGTCTACTTGGACACCTAAGACTTGGGAAGGGTTTACGCCTGTTGCTGGTAATCTAGTTTGGACTGATGGGGACAAAATATATTATTCTTATATTAATGAACATTATGTTTTAAATAAAGAGGCACAGCGCTGGGAGCCCAAACAATGGGAAGGAGTAGATTATTTTTCCGGAATCGATATTTGGACCGATGGTGAATTTACTTATTGTACTCCTGGTCCTCAGCCATATATTTTAAACGATGTGACAGGAGGTTGGAGTCCGAAAAATTCATCAGCCCTCAATACCCTAAGTTGGGAGCCAGATGAGGAATTAGATCCCACACACAAAGACAACGTAGTTTCGATTGTGCGAAATGTGTCCGAGGTGGGTGGATGGGGTTTATCCGCACCACAATATTTACTCGTTGTTAACATTGACAACGAGCAGCACTCATTCGTATCCTTTAATAAAGACACGGACACCTCAGATCCAAGTAATCCAAAAACAGGTTTATATTTTGATGATACATTTGGGACAAATTTTCAAGCCGTCTTTATGACGTCTGGGGGCAGTTTGGCAAATCCAAAACAAGTTAAATGCGCTATTGCTGTTCCACCTGGGGCCCAAAGTGTTACGCTGGTGGGCTTATATCCGTCTGCCGAAACAAGTACAAAGTATGACGAACCATTTAACAAAAAGAGTGATATTGTTGTTTATGTTGAGGCGGAACAAGAACTGTTTGCATCCCGCACGTCCACCACAGAGGGTGGAGAATCGTCTTACTTAATGTTTTTTGTCAATCCGAATAACCCACCTGATAAAGTAACCGGGAAAGTAGAATATAGTATTAGGGTCCTAGACACACCAGGAGAAGGCAGAATTTCGACTATTCAAGGAAGCGTTCTCGAGGCATCAATGGTTGCGCAACTATCTCCCAAGGTTCTGCCTCAAAGTGCTAGCACAATTCAAACAGGTGAATTGGTAAGTTCTCGATGGAATCTATCGTTACGCAATGAATGGGATGTAGCTGTATTAAATTCGGAAATCATACACATAGGGAGTATCATATCCTGGGGAAAGGATAAGTTTGTATCATCTGGCACAATACAGGGTGAAAATATGTTATTGTATTCATATGATGGCATTACATGGCAGCTATCCGATGCCCCGACGGGCGAATCTGGATATACCAACATCGCATACGACGGAAATCGATTTATTGCTACCTACACCTCAAACAATAAAACACGTGGTTTGTACTCGTTGGATGGAATATCTTGGACCGCTTTTGCCAACTTTACCGACATTCCCGCGGCTAAGCCTAAAACCTTGTGTTACGGCAACGGAAAGTATGTAATATCCACACAATATCAATCTACCTCTATTCCTTCTAGAGTCTATTATTCTACCGATGGAGAAACATGGGTTGAGAGCCCCACATACGCTGCAGCCTATGAACCTATTATATATGGTAATGGTGTTTTTGTGGGGGTTAGCACACCTAGTCGCATTGATTATTCTACAGATGGTGAAAACTGGTTTGCGAGTACACGACCTGTGGATTCAATCAATTTTAATGCCATGGCTTATGAAAATGGTAGGTTTGTGCTTCTACCGGATAGCACACTAGATGAAGAAAATTATACGCGTGTTGCATACGTTTCAACAGATGGTAAGACCTGGACTGAAATGACTATGCCCAATGGCGCCTCTTCGTGGAACAACGGTGGATGGCAAGCTATTGCTGGTGGAGATGGGTTGTTCGTAGCGATGACCGAAAAGTACATTACAACTTCGACAGACGGAATACATTGGTCCCCTTGTCGGGAAGTATCGTCGGCAGCTCGTTATGTAGATAGAAATATAGCTTACGGCGGACAACGGTTTATTATCCCCTGTAGTAAAACGGTTTTGGCCGGTCATTATGAGGCTGCATCACCAGGGATGCTATATTGGGATCGTCATTTATACAACACATACACGATTGAAGACGAAAGCGTGTTACACGATAGTGATGTTTTGTTTGAAATTTCAGATCCGTGTAAGATCACCTCTTTTGGCGTTGAGGCTGGGAAAATTATATTAGCCTGTGATGAGAGACCGACTCATGATATTTCTTATAGATACAAAGCTACACACACTGATCAACAAGGGCAGTTGACGGTAATTAACCATTATATCCCCGACTCAAGCAATTTTGTTTCAGTTGAAAAACAAACTCTCACAGAAGTTCAACAAGCACAGGTGCGTCAAAACATTGGAGCCGGTGTGAGCAACTTCAGTGGCGATTATAATGATTTGATTAACGTTCCGACGATACCAACGAAGGTCAGCGAACTTGAGAACGATAGTGGTTTTACTGATAATATTGGTACAATCACTCAAATCAAAATCAATGGCGAGGTTAAAGAACCGAAACCCAGTGGTCTCATTGATCTTGGCAATATTACACCAGAGCCTACGGATTGGACAACGGTGCCTATCACTACGGCTTTAGAAAACGGAAAGACTTATGTCGTTAAACTTGACACCACGCCTTATCCGTTGACCGCAATCTTCACAATGAGCGAAGCTCTGGATGCTATTGACGCCAATGTTGTTGGTGGCACGCAGCAGGGAACAGATGGAGCGTCCACATATGAGCTTCAGTCTGCAACCATCACGGTGAAAGATGGTAAGTTGACTGGACTCAAATCGACCAACCTGGTTTCTAATGCTAATCCCGGCGCGGCGAATTTGGCTTACAGTGAGTCCACGTTTGCTGATTTGGGAATTACACAGTATCACTATATTGAATTGCTGAACTCTGTTGGCGGCGGAATGTCTGGCAAAGGGGTAAACTATACCGCAATCAAAGACACTCTGGCGATAGACAAATGGACGACTGATGAGATTCACGTTGAGGGAGAAATCTTACCTACGGCAGAAATTGTGTTGGTAACATTTGATGACACTGCGCAACACACCATCGACAAGACGAAAGAAAACACCTTGTTAATTGGTCACGCAACGGCGGACGAGTTGAAAAATATTGGGTATTGGGCTTTTGATGGACAATCTTTGGTTGTGAACGTAATCTCCTCTACTGACCCAGACACCAACGCTCCTCTTCAGGTGCTGTTTAGTGAAACAACTGATACGTATTTTAAATATCTTTACCAAGAAAGTAATACTACGTTGGCTACATTATATGTATACAAATCAAATTACGATACGTATACAGCTGGGGATATTGTGCTTGTGCTTAGCGCGGATACGGCCAGCGGTATTGATTGGTTAAAATGTAGCACATTAACACCCTCTTCGGAGCTTGCAGGAATGTCGGCAGTTAATTTTTACGGATATACGTTCCCTTCGGATTTAACAGGAACCTCTATTACCATAGATGTTTTGTGCACAAAAACAGATAACCCTGATATACGCAAAACTTTGCTGATGCCGTATATGGGCGCCGAAGAAGTCGCCCCTGGCGCAATGCTTCATATGTATATTTATGAACCAGCTACAGCAGAGGAGGCGCAGGCCTTCCCAATGGCTTTTATGGCTTATGTATTTACCTCAAACATACCTGAGCTTGCACCGGCTGGGACGATAATTGTATTCGGCGGAGATCAAAGTTCGGGGAGTGATCCCAAATATGTGTTCTCAAAGCTTTTTTCTTTGACTACTGCTGGGATGGCGCCCGTAACCTACACATATTTAAACGAGAATATTAAACTTGAATCTGCAATTAAAGTATATTTGAACGACAGTGAAAATATTCAAATCATTGACAGACAAGAGGGGTATGTTCAGTTCAAGCGTGCTAAGGTGGCAGACATTCCGTTTAGTATGGAGATCCTTGACACGGAAGAAGAAGGGTTGTTGCGACTGTTCAATTCTTATATGCCACAAAAGATTAGTGCATTCCAAAACGATGCCAAGTACTTAACGGCCCAGAATTTGGATTATAATTCTCCAATATCTCTTGATAAGGCGGAGGACGGGACGGTTACGATTGGTATATCATCAAGCGGTAACACAGCATTTGCTCAATATTCTTCTTCGCCGACAAGCGGTACTCTACAGGTCGACAAATGGGTTGAAGAAAGTGGGTATTATACTTATACTATTTCGGATTATTCTATTTATTACGACACTGATATCATCTTGAACGTGAATACGCCAGTAGCATTGTCAGCGTTGAGTTTAAGCAGTAACACACTTAAGATTAAAGCCTTGACTAAGCCTACCGAGTCGATTGATTATTCGTACAAAGCTTTGCGCACTAATCGAAGTGGTCAATTCACAATTGTTAATAGTTATATGCCAACTATGCCAACCAAGGTTAGCGAATTGGAGAACGACAGCGGTTATATTACTCAGTTGGTTACCGAAACATTACAAGGCACAAAACGATATAAAACATTTGAGGATTTAACCGATTGTGTATTGGAAGCAGGGCAATACGACGCGGAGGGTAAGTATGTATATTGTGTATAAAAACTTAGACAGGAGGAATAAAGAATGGCAACATTAGGAAGTCTGCCCATCGGGGCGAAAATAAAAGTACCACACTCTGTGATGGGAGACATTGTATTCCTCAAGTGTGATCAAAACCATGATGGGTATCCTGCAAATTCAACGACGCTTATTACGGATAAGATTATACTCTTGCGAGCGTTCGATGCTAAAGAATCTCAAAACACAGATTCAAATAGACAGCAGTATGGTAACAACAGATATTCTGTGTCAAACATAGACCAATGGTTGAACTCTACGGCTTCTGCGGGACAATGGTATTCACCTCAGCACGACACAGACCAGTCCCCGAACAGCACAAAAGTTGTGGTGCGCAACCCCTACAATTCCGATATGGGGTTTTTGACGGGGTTTGATGCTCGGTTTATTTCCGCAATTCAAGACACCACAATCAAGGTTGCACGCAACACCGTAACGGACGGGGGTGGTTATGACACACTTGTCCGCAAAGTGTTTTTGCCGTCCAAAGCAGAACTCTTTAATCAAGCCGAGAACTCGATTATGGAAGGCTCATTATTGCAACACTTTCAGGCAAACACAGACGCGGTCCGAATAGCATACATTTCCGATTATTGTGCCCAAGACAATAACAATCAAGGATCCCCAAGCGTTACGGCAGACTCACAGTCTCAATATTGGACGAGAACGCCCGACTCATCGACCTCAGCAACGGTCTACATTGTTTATGACCATGGTTCCAGCGCAGTCACCGACGCATACGGGGGGTGGGGCGGGGTTCGTCCGCTGTGTAATTTGAGTTCCGACACTCTTGTGTCTGATCAGCCAGACGGTGATGGGGTTTATCAAATTCCGTCTTTAGCAATTTCAGGTAATAATGAACCACTAGGTACGTTTGTGGCTCCTTTTAGTTACAAATACAAGATACTTGTTGAAACAAACGTTGCCGTGGTTGAAACATTAAACCAAACACAAGTTCGCAGTTATACCACTACTGGCGATGAAGAACAAACGTTCACAGTAACTAACGAATTGTGGACTACTATTCCAGATGGTGACAATTTCATTCAAATTACCGCTACCAAAGATGACAAAACAGTTACACAAATAAAGCATTTTGTCAAAAAGTCGGCTCTACAACTAAAATATACTCCAAGCCACGCTACAACTACACAAGCAACCGCAATCAATGTAGAATTAGATTATATTAAACCATTCGGTGCAGAATTAGAAGTATTAGTATGTAATAATGGTAATGATGAACAACCTACTTGGGAAAATATGACCACAGCGGTTAAAACTGGGACAAATTATTTATTTAAGAACACATCTAAAACAGCTGAAGAATGGAAAACAATTATACAGATTTCTATAATGCGCAATTCATCAGTTGGTGATATTCAACTACGCGGTATTAAAACAACGTTTGATAAAAAACTTAACAAAGGGAGACTTGAAAATATTTACGGAGTTGATAAGGTTGGTTCTTCAAATCCAAATGCTCTTGAACGTACTGATAAAGCTGTCGGCTTGAATGTAACAGTAGGCCCATCGGAAATCACGAGCGACTTCGATAACTGCTACCCGTGGAGCAACATTGAAGAAGTCACGGACGAAGCAGGCAATGTGTTCGTCAAGATACCGAAGTTTTACAGCAAAATCACAAAGAACGCCGACGGCACTTACAAACATCAACTGTCGGGAACGAAACACGAGGGCTTTGATACTTTATTCAAAGTCGGCGCAAACGAGATTGACTATGTAATGGTCGGCAAGTATGAGGGTAGCGGCTCATCGTCAAGAGTGTACTCGAGATCGGGAGAAACGCCGCTCACGAATATCACAATGGACGACTTCCGCATAGGGTGCAAGGCGAACGGTGCAGGCTATCAGCAATACGACTTTTTGATTGACTTGATCATTAAAGAATTGTGGCTTGTGGAAATGGCGACGACTAATAGTCAGTCAATTATGTATGGCTATGCGAATGACAACTCTTCCATAATTAACACTGGTGCAAC
>ULKX01012150.1_pt1 | contig 30415 bp, 36 predicted proteins | sample 1951271 | NCBI WGS metagenome assembly ULKX01 (sample SAMEA4835512, study PRJEB28245) | human gut metagenome | biome: gut microbiome; material: fecal sample | place: Denmark | collected 2008 | reverse complement strand
CGGCTATAAGTTCGTGGAAAAGCCGCTTCACTACCTTTTTGATAAGGACGAGAGGACCTTCTCGGAATATCTGTTCATAAGGGACAAGGTGAATGCAGATCCCGACAGATTATTCACCTCATGGTTCTACGCTTTGGGAACCATATACATGTATTCTCACTTCGACGGCGGCACAGTCACCGACCGCCATATCCTCTCCAACTGGGCTTGGAGCGGGACGGATGAGAGCAAAGATGTCTTCAAATTCCTTCTTTCCAAGATAGGCTCGCCTTATAAGACGATCATCCTTTATTCGACACCCGAAGCGATAAGGAAGAGGATGATGGGAAGGGACTCCAAGGATCCCGACCTCAAGAAGATCGGCAAGAGCGATGCCATCTACAAGAAGATGATCGAGTTTGCCTTGGCACACGATATGGACGCCATGGCCCTCAACTCATCCGACCTCGATGCCGATGAGACATTTAGGACGGCTATGGAATATCTGGAGTCGGATAAGAAAGGCGTCATCTTCGAATCGCCGGTAAAGACAGGAGAGAATCATGGACACTTCATTGAGTTCACAGAGAATATCGAAAGACCTTAAGTTCACGGCCCTTTATTGGGCTCTTGGTTTCGATTCCGAGGACAACGATGTCTTCAGGAAGAAATACGACAGCGGACTTGAGATTTCCATAGATGCCGTCAATGGCATCGCTGATTTGGGCGGAATCACGATTGTCGGAGGAGATTCACTTTCTTTGAAGGACGCCAAGTCTTTTGTCGTGCTCGAATGCTTGGACAGATTGCTGACCTTGGGCTATCCGAACAGCTCAATCATTGTTGACTTGAACAACGACTACGACATCTTTTGCAAGAATATCTACATCAAGTGCATCGACTGGGATAGGGAGTTCGATTCAAACGAGCTTTATAAGTCCGAATCTGACAAGTTCTTTTCTGTTTTGTATAAGTCCAGGCTCTACAGTGGAATCATCGAATACGAGAACGTCATAAGTTTTAACGGAAAGCATTACGACAAGGGAATCTTTGAGAGGAAGTATTTCAATTCGGAGCTTGCCTTGTCGAACGATTCGGCGGTTTCAAGCGATGATAGATTCAAGATCATCGGAAACAAGGTCGTTGCTTACAACGGACACGAGAAGAAAGTGGTACTCCCTGAAGGCGTAACCGCGATTGAATCGGGACTCTTCTGGGACAATCAGGAGATTGAGGAAGTCATTTTTCCTGATAGCCTTGTCAACTATGGCGGGGATACCTTCTACAATTGCAGGAATCTGAGAAAGGCGAATATTCCTATGAATGTCAGACAGCTTGGAAACAATCCTTTCGCTGGATGCCCGAATCTCCATATAGAGAATCACTCGGATTATTTTGAATTGATTGATGATGTGCTTTTCGACAAGAGGGGAACTCTCATCTATTACCCTATATGGAAGAAGGATGAAAGCTACTCCATTCCTAAGGGAACGCAGATCATAGGCAAGCATTCTTTCTACCTTTGCGACAACCTCAAGGAAGTCATCCTACCATCGTCTGTCAGGCATCTTGAGAACAATCCTTTCTCTGGTTGCTCTAAGCTTAACCTAATTTCAAATACGGAAAGATACAAAGTCATCGATAAAGTCATCTACAACGGGAAGATGACGGAAGTCATCGGAGCTTTAAGATCCATTAAAACGGATAGGCTTGAGATAAAGGAAGGGGTCAAGGTCATCAACCGCAATTCCTTCTGGAGTTGCACTGGAATAAAGTCCATCGTCTTTCCTGCAAGCCTTCAGAAGATTGGATATAACCCCTTTGTAGGATGCAAGGATATCGAATTTATAAGCAAGTCGAAGAATTACGTGGTCGAGAACGGAATCCTGTTCTCCAAGGACAGGAGGACGCTCATCTGCTGTACTTCGCATATTGCCGTAGGAAACTTTGTTGTGCCCGAATTTGTGAACACTTTGGAAAGAGGGGCGTTCTCAGGTTGCGATAGGATGACATCCATCGACTTGAAGAATGTCTCTAAGATTGGAAAGTCCTGTTTTACTAACTGCACAGCATTAGAAAAAGTAGTGGTATCAGATTTTGTAACCTATATTGGTGAATGGGCTTTCGCACATTGCTCTAATTTAAAAGAAGTTTCTGTCTTCAAGGATACCTTCATAGACAGGAACGTTTTCCTTAACACGAATGCTAAGGTAATCATCAGAAACAATAGAAGCAACATGGCTTTCGAATCGGATAACATCCACGTTCTCAGAGCCATGCAGGATTCACTGAAAGGAAAGATAGATTCCATCCTCATCGACCCTCCATACAACTCCAATATCGGATACATCGGCTATAATGATTCTTCCTTTGCTGATGGATACAGGGAATTCATGGTTGAGAGACTGGCTTTGTCTTATCCCCTTTTGTCTGATAAAGGCTGGATGGTCATCAACATAGACAAAGGCGGACTCAAAGATATTCTTTCTGTAGCTAGGAAGCAGTTTGGCTATTTCAACGTGTCTGTGAGGAGATGGAAGAAGAAGCATTGGTTCTTCGATAAAAATAGGGTTGTCCTTAATCCCAACAAGAAGCAGACCGATTACGAATACATTGTGTTCTGTAGAAAGTCTAAGGAATGCTCTTTGAATGAGATAGACCAGCCGTATATTAAAGACGGCAAGCTTTTCAGCAGAATGGCGAAAGTCCCTCATACTTTCGACTGCTTTGGAACGACATCGTCTGCCAAGGATGAAATCGCTGAGATATTCGGTGACCGAAAGGCTTTCTCTACACCAAAACCAGTGAAGCTTATTAAGGAATTCGCTAGAGCTACAACCGATATGGATTCCATAGTCATGGATTTCTTCGGCGGTAGTGGGACCACCGCTCAGGCAGTGGATGAATTAAACAAGGAAGATGATGGAAATAGAACCTTCATTATCGTATCCAACAAGGAATCCGACATCTTCCTGAAGATTACCAAGAAGAGGATTGAGAAAATAGGATGTAAGGTGCTTTTCTTCTAAATCCCTGGTTTACAGTTGAGAAACTTTTATACGATAGATAGAAGTATAAATAACAAGAATTCTTGTGAGGTTTATATGGAATAAATTAAAAATTATATAATGTTATAATATATTGAGGATGCAAATACAATGACAATAACCCAAAGTGATTTTCTAAAAGTATTAAGTGAGCAAGGACAATACCAAATACCTATTTATCAAAGGGCATACGCTTGGGAAAATGAGCAATGTGAAAAACTTATTAGAGATATTGCTGAAGCGGGAACCCCAGGAAATCCGAACCATTTCATAGGATCGGTAATCTTAAAGAAAGAGAAGTCATCTATATTGAGTTTGTACAATTTTATTGATGGTCAACAGAGATTAACTAGTGTTTCTTTGTTGCTTCTTGCTCTTAGAAGATATTGCCTTGATTTTCCTGCAACACTTCAGGATCAATTGGTATCTTGTGCCATTAAAGGGTTATTTGAAACTCATTTAGTGAATCAGACATTTAAGAACACCAGTCTTTATTATAAACTTCAGTTGAAAGCAGGAAACGATAGAACGGAATATGAAAATTTATTGAGAAATATTCTTGGAAATGGAAGATTAGCAAAAAATTTCCAATTCTTTTATGATTTCATTAAGGATAACAAGATTAGTCCACAAGAAATTTACGATGGTATAAGGAATGCTCAACTTGCACTTGTTGTCCTTGCAAACGATGAAAACCCTCAGCTCCTATTCGAAGCTGTCAATGATACTGGCGTAGATTTGACACAAGTAGATTTAATACGAAATTGGATTTTCATGGGGTTATCAAGTGAGGACCAAGATAAACTATATAACAAATATTGGCGTCCAATGGAGATACAACTTGGCTCTAATTTTGATTCTTTACTGTATTATTTCACCGAAGCTAATTGCCTTGATAGACTTGGCAGTTCATATTATTCAGAATTTAAGCATCACTTTCTTAGTTACTCAAGTAATTCATCTTCTATTGAGCTATTGCTACAGGATATTCAAAACTTTTCAACTCTTTATATGAATTATCTTAATGCTAACTTTGGAGATAAAGATAAAATTAGCAAGCGGTTATATGAACTTCGAGAAACAGGTCAAAATGTTTTTGTACCTGTAATTCTTAAAGTCTTAAGTTGCCATAAGAAAGGAATTAACGATAATGAAATTTTATCCATCCTTCATAAACTTGAGTCTTATATAGTAAGAAGAGCTATCCTTGATTTGTCAACTCGTTCTCTAGGGAACGTTATGGTTAGATTGTTGAATAATTGTAGAAATTTGAATGAGTTTACTAATTGCATGTCTTCTCTAACTTATGCCCAAAGAAACCCAGATGATTTGGAATTAAAAAACAAGCTTAAAAACTTGAACTTTTATGAGCTTCATAACAGCTATTACTATTTATGGAGAATTGAAAAGCATTTAAACCCTGCATTTTCATTGGAAGATCCAACTATCGAGCATATTTTACCCCAAGAAATGCATACAACAGCTAATCCTAAAAAAGGCGTTAGTAATCAAGATGATTATAATTGGGAAAAGGATTTGAACTCGGAAGCGGATTATACATGGCGCACATATCTTAATGTCCTTGGAAACTTAACTATTTTACCTAGAAGCGAGAACTCTAAAATGGGGGACTTAAGATTTAAAAAAAAGCAAGACTATCTATCAAAGTCGAGTGATGGCCTTAACTACGGATATAATTACACTTCCATTCGCATTAGCCAGGGATTGAAGAACTATTCTGTTTGGAATGAAAAGAGTATCTTGGATAGAAGTGACAAAATGGTTGATTACATTTGTGAGATTTGGCCCCACTAAGCAGTAAGCAAACTAACTATAAAGAAAGATACTACTAATAAAGAGCATACTAACGAAACCCAGTTTTTCCTGTGAACTGACATAACTCCTAATCCAACAAATCCGATTAGCAAAGAGACAAGTGGGATGATGGCAGTGCTATATAGAGCGGTCCCTATTGATGAAATGACGACATAAACCAAAGCGATGACCACGGCTACGATGAGTGTAGGGGTCACTTTAAATTTTTCTTCATCAGCTTTGTGATTCACATAGGCGATTCCAGTCGCCAAAGAGGCGAGCATGGAAAGAACCATGCAGGTCAAAAGCCAGAAGGGTAGTCTTCCATAGATAGAGCCGTTGCTGAATCCTACGATGGATAAGCAGATGATCTCAGTTATCAGCAATATGGCTGCGTATCCTATGAAGTAGGGGTCTGGCCCTAGTCGGAACATCTCGTATTTCTTGATCTCGTTTTCTTGCATCGTATAGTCTCCTTAACTTACCACCATTATATCATATTTGAGTGCTTTTTAGTATTGCTTTTAGTGCCTTTGATACTTTATACTATATTCAACAAATAAGGAGGGACATAGATATGGAAAAGACCATCGGACAAAAGTTAAGGGAGCTAAGAGAGGGGGCGCACTTATCTCAGGCTAAGTTGGGAAAGATATTAGGATGTGCGCAAAATGCCGTGTTCAAATACGAGTCGGACATCAACTTCCCTCCGAAGAAGATCCTCCTAGGATACGCTGATTACTTCAATTTCTCATTGGATTGGCTCTTTGGTAGATGCTCTTCTATGGGAGGTAAACTTTTCAGTGGAGTGAATGTCGATAAGGAAGCTCAGATCAAGGATTTCACAGACAATATCTTTAAGGAAGGCTCCGTGGGATACGAAAGACTTAAATCAATCGTGGATAAGATGGTGCTTGACCAGTATTTGAGGATGGTCAAGTCCAACCAAGATAAATAATGCTCAAAAGCAATTGAAAACTAAATGTAGTGCAAAAATAAGTATTTTTAGAAAATATGGCGCTTAGATAGTAAAATTAATGAAAGAAAAGAAGAGGTGATCAGCATGATACTCAAAGAAGACCAAAGAACTGAGCTTAAAGAAAATCCGAGAAGCGGGACGCTAGTCAACGACATCGTGGCCTTCTTGAATACCTGCGATGGCGACATCTATATCGGCGTTACGAAGGCTGGAAAAGTCGTCGGTCTGGATGACATGGACAGGGAATCCATCAATGTCTCGAACATAATAAATGACCAAATAGAGCCTAGCCCAAGAGGTCTTATCTCTACGGATACTCCAACCATTGACGGCAAGCAGGTAATCCAATTACATATCAGAAAGGGAAACAGGCTTTTCTACGTCAAGAAATACGGCATGAGCAGTGCGGGATGCTATGAGAGGGTAGGAACCACTGGTCGTGGAATGAATCCTGACCAAATAAGGTCAAGGATGATTGCTTCCATCCGTGCCGAATTGAAGATAACCGCAATTCCTTCCGGGGAGAAGGATCTTTCTTTTAGAATGATTCAATTCCTTTACGCCCAAGAAGGGCTGACCGTAAATGAAAAATCATTCTGCAAGAATGAAGGATTTTTCACCGAAAGCGGAGAATACAATGTCTTGGCTGAGCTTTTGGCTGACAAGAACCGTTTTTCTATCAAAGTAGTTCGATATAAAGGAAATGACAAGGGAACAGAAATGCTCCTCAGAAACGAATATGGCGAGCAATGCCTCATAATAGCTATGAAGAACGCTCAGAATTTCTGTTCTGAGGTTCTCAATCAGACCAAGACAGTCTTCCACAGGGATGGCTATAGGGAGGATGTTTTCCTTTTCGACAGGAATGCATTTAGGGAAGCTTGGTACAACGCCTGTCTGCATAATGACTGGGCAGGTGGTACCCCTCCGGCAATCTATGTCTTCAACGATAGACTACAAATAGTCTCCAACGGAGGTCTTCCATATAACATGACAAAGGAGGACTTCTTCGGCGGAATCAGCAGACCCGTCAACGAGTCTCTTGCTAAGATATTCATAAAGCTCGGTCTCATCGAGCAGACTGGCCATGGTGTTTCTACCATCGTGGATAAGTATGGAAGGAAAGCTTTCACCTTCCTCGACAGTGCCCTCATAGTCACCATTCCTTTCAGCTATCACCTTGATGCCTATATTAAGCCGACGGAATCGAATAAAACTGGGGATGTCCCAAGCGGTGGCATAAGCAATGGCATAAGTGATGGCATAAGTGATGGCATAAGTACCAATCAGAAAAAGAATCAGAAATCGGACATTGAAATACTAATTGATGCTATTAAGAAAAATCCCAAAATAACAATAAAAGAAATGATGAAGTTAATTGGAAAATCCCAAAGAACTGTTGCTAGAATCCTTGCAAAAGACGAAAGAATTATCAGAGTTGGGACTACATTTGACGGCTATTGGAAAATTAGAGATTAGCACTATGTTTAGGCACGAGTAATTCTCGACTTGTCTTATCTCTCACTGCACGTAATGGCAGAAAATATATAAGGAGGGATAAGACAATGGAAGAAGAGAAAAAGCTGAGAGCCGCACTCTATGCCCGCTTTTCGTGCGACAAGCAGCACGAGGAATCCATCGAAGGACAAAAGAGGGACTGTGCGAGGTACGCCGAGACCCACAACGAGGTTCGGAACAGTGGTCCTGGAATGCGACCTTGACATGGAACCCTCGGAAATCTATGAAGCCTATTCGAAGCGCTGGGAGATAGAGACTGTCATGCGCTACTACAAGCAGGCCTGCGAGTCCGGCGAGACTCGCGTCCACAGCGACTATTCCGTCTACGGAAGCGAATTCGTCAGCTTCCTTTCGTCGCTTCTCACATACAGGATCCTCAACGATTCCGAGAAAAGAAAAGTCCTTGAGGAATACAGCTACGGGCAGATGATGGAAAGGCTCAGGAGAGCGAAGAAAATAAAGATCGACAAGGAAGGATTCCGCCTGATCAGGGTGAACCCGTCAACGGAAAAGCTCCTTTCCGACCTTGGAATAGTCGAAAAGGAGCAGCCGGTCAAAAGAAAGCGTGGAAGACCCAGAAAGAACTCTATATAGTCCTATTGGTTGGGAAAGTATTAATTAAAAAATTGGGAAATATAAAGTAGTATTGATGTGAAAGCAAAAATAGTTTTTAAAGCCCATGTCTTTATAACTTTAGTGACCTATTATTATTGATTCGCTCACATAAATGATATAAAATGAAATTGTAAAAAATGCAGTGCCACTGCAGAAATTACAGAGGAGATTACTAATGATTCCTAGATTTATAACTAAAACTATTATTGATTGTGTTAAGCATTTTCCAATAACTTTACTTACAGGGCCAAGGCAAATTGGTAAATCAACTGAATTATTCAATTCTTTTAACTCCAAAGGTTTTAATTATATTTCACTTGATGACTCATTTAACTTGGCTTTTGCAAGAAAAGACCCTAGAAGCTTCTTGGATGTTCATCCTTCTCCATTGATTATAGATGAGGCACAAAAGGCGCCAGAACTATTTGTTGAGATAGAAAGAATAGTAAATGAATCTAGATTAAAGAGAGGGAATATGGAAAGCAATGGCATGTATATATTGTCTGGATCCCAAAGAAAAGACTTGTTAGATAGAGCTGAAGAGTCTCTCTCTGGAAGGGTAGCTATTCTAGATATGAATAATCTTTCAATAAATGAGATTTTAGGGAAGGATAATTCTCCCTTCGAAGTTAATCTTGCTAAAGATTCTCAAAGAAGCCTTAGATATACATTGAAGGAATCTCAAGCTTTTGAATATATTGTCAAAGGTTTCTTTCCTGTTCTCTATGCTGATCCTTCTATAAATATTTCTGTGTTCTATTCATCTTATATAACCACTTATTTAGGAAAGGATCTTAGAGACATAATAAATATAAAAGATGAATTTAAATTCTTGAATTTCTTAAAACTTTTAGCTTCAAACACAGGTGAAGAATTGGTTTATGATAACTATGCCAAGAATATAGGCGTTTCAATAAACACTATAAAAAGCTGGACTTCGGTTCTAATAAAGACAGCAATCATTTATTTAGTAGAGCCATACAAAGAGGAATCAATAGTAAAGAGAGTGGTGAAAAGACCAAAGATGTATTTCTTTGATACAGGATTGGCTGCTTATCTATGTGGAATAACTGATGCTAAGACCTTGCAAAACAGTTTCCTCAAGGGAAGATTCTTTGAGACATTTGTCTTTAATGAGATAAGAAAGTCTTTTATGAATGAAGGAATTATGCAGACTCTCTATTACTATAGAGATTCCGAGCAAAATGAAGTAGATATGATTTTAGTGAGAGAAGGAAAGATCTCATGTGTAGAGATAAAAGCTGGGCAAAACTTTAATGCTTCGGATACTAAAGCATTTAAGAATCTCATAAATTCTAAATTTGTACACGGGAAAAATGCAATTGTCTGCACAGCTGATAAGATATCGATGCTTAATGATGGTACTTTGCTTCTTCCTATTTCGTCAATCTAATCCACTCTTCCCACGCAGTGCTGAATTAAATTTATCATAGTATCTATTTCTTCTTTGCAGTCATTCTTAATCCATCTGAACACTACTGATATTATGCCTTGAGTGAAGAAGGTGAAGATATATTCCTTATCTTCTTCTTTTACTTTGTAATGGTCTAGTATAGGATTAAATACTCCTTGTTGCATCCTTTGAAAAGACTCTTCTACTTTAAATATTTCAGGTCTTTGTTCGGTGGCTTTGAAAGCTTGTCTATTCTTTTTGACAAATTCTAAATAAGGCTTTAGGAATTTTGGAGTGATGAGATTGAAGTCTTCTTTTTCTCTTTGTGGTAAAGATGGCTATCCTATAGGAGTTGCAGGTTACGAGACTGATAAACTACTAATTATTGATCCGAAAAATTATTAAAAGTTAAACATAAAAAAATTGATAAAGAAATTGTAGATCATGATAGTGGAGACGTTTTTTAAATATAAATAAAAAAGAGCAGTTTTCAAATCCTCTTTAATTAGCAAATGATGATTTTATAATGTAAAAGTTCGGCATATATGTTGACAATAAACGAAAATAATATAGAATAATAATTGTGGAGGTATTAAAGATGTCTACAACTAATTTAAATATCAGAACTGATAAAGCTGTAAAAGATCAAGCTGAGGCTATTTTCAATGAATTAGGACTTAGTTTGACAACTGCTGTTAATATGTTTTTAAGAACAGCCGTTCGTGAAAATGGCATTCCTTTTGAATTAAAGCTCGATGTACCTAACGAAATAACTGCTAAAGCTATTAAAGAAGGAAAAGAGCTTCTTTCTAATCCTAAAGCACCTAAATATACAAGTATGGAAGCTTTGAAAGACGCTTTGAATAAATGAAGTGTAGCATTCAATTTACTAATCAATTCAAAAAAGACTTGAAACTTGCCAAAAAGCAAGGAAAGGATTTAGATAAATTATTTGAAGTAATCAACATATTAGCCGATGGGGAGAAACTAGACACAAAATTCAAAGACCATGACCTGTCTGGTAGTTATAAAGGAACTCGTGAATGCCATATAGAGCCTGATTGGTTACTTATTTATGAAATTGATAATAACGCACTAATTTTGATGCTTTATCGTCTAGAAACACATTCTGAATTATTCAAGAAATAACATAAAAAACCAGCCCCTGTATGTAGAGAGCTGGCTTTTTGTTTACATCTCCGCTATTGATTCTTTAGATAATGCTTTGAATAAGTCAGGTGCTAGTCTTTTGATTGGAAGATAGGAAGTTGACTTGATCTCCGATAAGCTTTTCTCAAATCTACTCAAAATTATATTTATCCATACTTAAAGTAAAGTCATTTATTTGCTAATAATTCTTCTACTGCAATTACAAAGCATTTGCAAGGCAAATGCAAATCTAATATACTCTTATAGAGGTGAGTTAGTATGGAAACTGTTAATGTAACTATTAGATTGGATAAAAATATAAAAAAGGAAGCTGATAGTATTTTTTCTGATTTTGGCATGAGCTTTAATACAGCCATAAATCTTTTTATAAGGCAAACTATTAGAGAGCAGAAAATTCCTTTTGAGATTAAAAGAAGTATTAATTGTTTACCTAATGATGAAGCCAATTCAATCGCTGATAAAATTATAGATAAACACATAGATGCTTTTAAGAAATTAGCTAAATGATTTGGATTACAAAAGAACAAATAATAGAATTCCAAGAAAAGCTTATTAGAAAAACTGGTGGTTCTTTTGGACTAAGAGATGAAGGTAGTTTGGAATCTTGTATTTATTCTCCGTTGCAATCATTTGATGGTAAAGAATTTTATTCTTCCATAATAGATAAAGCATAAAGAGTAAGTTATTTGTTAGTAAATAATCATCCTTTTATAGATGGAAACAAAAGAATTGGTGCTTTAACACTTTTATATATCTTAGAAGAAAATAAAATTAACTATACATTTAATGACAAGGAATTAATAGATAGCTATTTTTCTTTAGCTGTAGGTGAAATAACTTATCAGCAGTTTGATACATGGGTAAAAGATCATATCTTAGATAACGAAAGTACAAATAAAACTAAAAAATAGAAATGTAAATGTGCTGGAAATCATAATCCACTAACTAAGAATTTTAAAAATGGTAAGATCATTCAAGAACGATATTATGATGAAATTGGTGATGTTTCTCGAATATAGTAAAACCAGCCCTTGTTAAGAGCTGGCTTTTTGCTTACATCTCCGCTATTGATTTTTAGATTGCTTTGAATAAGTCAGGTGCTAGTCTTTTGATTGGAAGATAGGAAGTTGACTTGATCTTCGATAAGCTTTTCTCAAATCTACTCATGAATCTGACTGAGCTTGTTATGACTGAGTTTTCATATGATTCAATCACGATGTTATAAGACATATTTAAAAATGTTACTTTTATAGGAATTATATATGCCTTATAATTTTTAAAAGAGAGCTCTTCTATGGATTATAAATTTATAACTATTGATGGATATCAGATATTGGTCGATAACAAACGTGGTTTTATGAATTTGACTGATATTGCAAAGATGTTGAATTGCGAAGTCGAAAAGATAAAAGATCCTTTGAACGTTAGTGCTGATAGCAAGATTTATACAGACACTAATGTTATTTCTTGCTCGGATAAAACTTATTATTCTTTGGATGTTGTAGTTATATTTATTTTTGATTATGACTATAAGATAGCATTCAAATTATATGAATCTGCTTTGAATAATGGGTTAATATTTAATGAATATATCAATCACAAAATTGATGAAGAGAAAAAAACATTCAATGAATTGAGATCTATCGTAAAAGAACAGGAAGATGTAATCGATACTTTTTATAAATACTATGATGCTGGAAATGAAAATAACTCTAATGGTGACTATAGCTTTATCTCTACAGAAAGTTTGCAATTCTTAATAAGCTTAATTAAAGATATATATGATTTTGGTGATGGTTTCGGTGTCATAAGAGACTATTCATTATTATTGGATATCTTATATGGAATTAATTCAGCACTTGCAGATGATGAAGATGAAATAAAATTTGATGAATATGATAGTGTTTCATACATAGTGAAAACTATGTATAACATCATCAAGAAGAAACCCTTTATCAAAGGCAATGAAATCATCGCTTATTTCATTGCTTATTATTATTTGATTAATTCTGAATTGATAGAAGAGGAAGGATCGAATATGGTTTCTAGTGAAGACCTTTGTCTAGCCATAGGTCTTATCATAAGTTCAAACGATGATAATGCAGTAGATTCTTTAAAGAAAGCAAAATCTTTATTAGCTAAGCATTATGATCTACCAAATTATAATTATGAAAAAAAGCCAAATTCTATCTTCGATACATCTAAAGAAGGAATAATTGAATACATTATTTCTTCAATAGAAGATTTTAGTGGATATCAAGGATATTATGATTTTTATAAAGGAAAAAGTATTGTCTATAAGATTCATTACCATGGAAGGTATAATAACTTCTCTTTAAATAGAGCAAAAACATTCTTATCTAATAACACTTTATATTTTAAAGGAGTTTTATATTGCTATTCTGAAGCTCCTACTGATTTGAGAGATAGAGATGAATTCTTAAAAGACATAGTTGAAGAAATAAGAATTAGAAGTTATAGCGATGTAATAACTCCTTTCTTAAATAGTTTAAAGAAAAAAATAAAACCTTATTTTGATTTAGATTCTATCTCTATAAAATTTGACTTTGATATAAAGACTAAATTTGATGAAGATTATGAGTGGTGATTAAAGTAGTTACTTAATTTAAGTTTACGTCGAAGGATTTTATTCGGATATATTTATTTCTTTATTACTTCTAAGGTTGGAATGGTCGTATTGATCATTCTACTTTGTGCTGCAATTTATATATAAGATTATCCATATGGTTATGGATGAAAAGAAGAAGAAAGAAAACATAAATAATTCTGAAAATGATAAAGAAAAATAAAAGATAAAGAAATGAATAGAAGATTTGAAGAATAATTTAAATAAAGACTATTAATATTCAAGTTAAATATATTAGGATGAGTAAATATTTACTCTTTCTGTTTAAAAAGAAAAAACCAACTATTTTTACACAAGTCTTTACATAGTAAATAGCATTACTTATAATACTGAAGATTTAAACTACTATTTATTTTTTATTAAAGGGATAAAACATAAAAGAAAGGATTTTTTTATCTGTGCGTAAAGAATTGAAATCAAAGTCTAGACGTAAGTGGCTGTTAGGTGGTTCGTTAGCTTTTGCTTCTGTCGCATTATTGACAACTGGTTTTGCTACTTGGGTTATCTCTGCTTCTGCTAAAACTAAAAACACTGATACCAACGTTAATGTAGACACTGTACGTAACGAGTCAATTGTTTTAACTTATACACTTGACGAAAAGGATAAATCTATTTACTTGGGTGAAAATGCTGCTGTTACTGATGGAAATCTTCAATACAATATTAACAAAGAGGAAAATAAAGTAGCTGATTTTCAAATAACCTTAAAAGATGTAAAAGTTACTTGGGGTAAAGATTTTTCTCAGGAAGTTAAAAGTCTTGATTTTAGTTTGCCCGAGACATATAAATCAGATGAGTTATCTCAAACTGATGTACCCTCTTTAAATCTTGTTAGTAAAGAAAAAGACAAAATTGGAAGAAGTGATTGGACTGAAGGTAACAAGACTTATGTAGATTTGGCTGAGAATCAAAATCGAGCATTCCCAGGCAATAATAACGAAAATGTAAAACTGGATGGAAATGCGTATGTTTGGAATATTGGTGATGTCATTTTGAAATTCAAATGGGGATCTTTCTTTAATAATGCTGAAACATTAACTGCATTTTATAATGGAAAAATCAGTGCAGAAACAGACGTAAATAAGAAGAGCGAAATTGCTGTAAAAGCTGGTCAAGAAATCGATGAAATGCACCAAAGCCTTAATGAAAAAACAATTAGAGTTTTAGCAGAAGTTAAGACTGGGGCTAAAACCAGTACATCAGGAGATTAGGAACATAGAGTATAAACAAAATGAGAAAAAAAGTAAGAAATAATAAAACAATCCTAGCATCCATTTTAGCTTTGGGTTGTCTAACTGCTGCTAGTGTTGGTTTCTCTTCTTGGGTAATTGCTGCTCAAGACACTACTAAGACTTCTAATGTGAATGTCACTGTTGCTAATATTGAGGATCATAGATTTAAGGTTACTCCTTCTTCTTCCGATTCAACAATCCAATTAGGACCTAGCACACAAGGAAAATACATAAGTTATTCTGGAAGTGAATCCGAAGAAGATTTGAATTTTAATTTCATATTAACGTTTACTACTAATGGTAGTGAGGCTGGTAGTGAGGCTGGTAGTGAGTCATTCGACTTCACATCTTTAGGTAATCAAAGTTTCAATATAAATTTTAGCTTTACTGATACATTGAAAATAAACGATGATGGACATGAATATATCATTTTTCCTTCTGGAACAATTGGAACAATTAGCAAGTCTGGATTTAGTCCAAGTAGTGAAACAGCTACTCAAAATAATAATGAAATAACTTATAATGGAAGATTAGCTTGGGGAAGTTATTTTGGTGGTCAAAACCCATCTAAATTGGACGGTTCTACTGTATCGAAAGATCCTACTAAAGTTGATTCATATATAGAAGGATTAAATCATCTTAAAACTTATTTAGATAATAAAAGCTTTGAAATCAAAGTTAGTATAGAAAAAGCAGTTTAAAACAATCTCAAACGAATAAGAATGCAATAAAAAACGAAGAATATTAATTCTTCGTTTTTTTATTTATAGAATTAAGATTGAAACGTAAAAAAAAGAGGCATTCCTAACCTCTTTTTTTAACACACGACTTTACCCACTCCGGAGTATGTTGGGAATTTCCGAAGTAACATACGACTTTCCTCAATTCCCCTTAAAACAAATGGCAACGAATTGCATACGAATTTCGTTGCCTAATTCCTTTTGCTTTCCCTTTTTGCTCTATCGAATTACCTTCGACGACAATAAGTTTAAACCAAAGAAAGAAAAATTAATCAAATAAAATAAAAATTTTTTTATCGGTACCGCATTAATTTTGTGAAAGGGTTTACAAATTTAAAATAGCTAAATTTTAAAAAATGCCTGGATGCTATCCAGACATTTTATTTTATTTTTGTTTAACTACTTAGTTCCGTAGATTCTATCACCTGCATCTCCTAAACCTGGGACGATGTAGGCGTTATCGTTGAGCTTCTCATCGAGATGTCCGACATAGAATGTCACATCAGGATGCTCTTTAGTTACTCTTCTCAACCCTTCAGGTGCTGCGATGATGCAAAGGAACTTTATTTTCTTTCCACCACGTTTCTTGATGTCTTCGATGGCATCACATGCACTTCCACCTGTTGCAAGCATAGGATCTAGACAAACTATTGTTCTTTGCTCGATTGGTGAAGGAATCTTGCAATAGTATTCATGAGGAATCTTTGTCTCTTCATCACGATACATTCCGATGAATCCGACTTTGGCTGTAGGACATAAGCTCAACAATCCTTCAACCATTCCTAGACCTGCTCTAAGGATAGGTACAAGGCAGAGCTTCTTTCCAGCTATATAAGGAGTCAAAGTTGTGGTTATTGGAGTCTTCGTCTCCTCGTATTCCAAAGGTAAATCTCTCAAGGCCTCGTATCCTTCCAAACGAGCTATCTCTTCGACCAACTTTCTAAATTCATTGGTTCCGGTAGTTTCGTTTCTAAGGATTGAAATCTTGTGTTGAATCAAAGGGTGATCCATGAATACAACATTCTTACCTTTGAATTCGGCTTTTCTCTTCTCTTCGGCTTCGATGATTTCTTTATCAGTCATCTCATTTCCTCCGTTTCCAATACTTTAGTATAATCGATAAGAATAAACTATGCACATAGTTCTTTTTCAAATTAGTATAAAAGAAGATGAAAATGTTTTAAAATTAGTGTTTGGTTATTTGTAAGGAGATATTTATGGGTGCACAAGGCTTTGGTTTAGAGATATTACATAAAGATGCACATTGTCAAGCAAGAACAGGAATACTGCATACCAACCATGGTGATGTAAAGCTTCCTATGTTCATGCCGGTTGGAACCTTGATGACAGTCAAGTATTTAAGCCCTGAAGAAGTCAAGGCTTGTGGGTCTGGTGTCATTTTAGCTAATACCTACCACGTATCGTTGAGACCTGGAGCAGATCTCGTTGAAAAGATGGGTGGAGTTCAGAAGTTCATGCATTATGATGGACCTATGCTCACTGATTCTGGGGGATTTCAAGTTTGGAGTTTGGCTAAGAATAAAGGAATTACAGAGGAAGGAATTACATTTAAGTCTCATTTAGATGGAAGTACTTTGCATTTCACGCCTGAATCAGTTATGGATCTAGAACAAAAGATAGGAGCTGATATTGCGATGTGCTTTGATGAATGTGCGCCCTATCCCGTAACTCATGAATATATGGAGCAATCTATGGAAAGAACTTTGAGATGGGCAAAAAGATGTCTTAAAGCTCACACAAGACAAGATCAGGCTCTATTTGGAATTGTTCAAGGTGGTGCTTTTGAAGACTTGAGAAATAGATGTGCACAAGAATTGGCGAGTCTTCCTTTCGATGGATATTCCATCGGTGGAACTTCTATAGGAGAACCTAGAGAAGTTGAATATCAGATGGTCTCATATGCGGTGAAGTATTTGCCTTGGGAGAAGCCTCGTTATTTGATGGGCGTGGGATCCATCGATATGATTCTCGATGGAATCATGAAAGGTGTCGATATGTTCGACTGTGTCTTACCTACAAGATTAGGAAGGCATGGTGCACTTATGACCAGTCATGGAAGATTGAATATAAAGAGTGCTAGATATATCGAAGATACAAGACCTATCGAAGAAGGTTGTGACTGTTATGCATGTAAGAACAATTTCTCTAGAGCTTATATCCATCATTTGATAAAATGTGATGAAGGCTTTGGCTTGAGGCTTTGCTCTATACATAACATTCGTTTTCTTATTAGAATCGTTGAAGGCGCGAGAAAAGCAATTGAAGAAGATAGATTCTTGGATTATAAGAATCAGGTTATGAAAGATTTTGGAAATGAAAGAGGATTTTAAAATGGAAGAGAAAGAAATAGGAACTGTCTCACACGAGAATTTAGTTAAAGATGATGAGGCTGTAGAGAAGGCTATTAAAGAATTTGGATACAACATCTATGATCTTAAAGAATACGATTACGATTTACCTGAGGAATTGATAGCTCAGACTCCAGCCAAGAAAAGAGATGAATCTAAGTTATTGGTCTTGGATAAAAATACTGGTGAGTGGGTCGATGAGCCTTACTTTAAGAATTTATTGAAATATTTAAAACCTGGCGATGTAATTGTCAGAAACAACACCAAAGTCATTCCTGCAAGATTGTTTGGAATCAAAGAAGAGACCAAGGCTAAGGTTGAAGTATTGCTTTTAAGACAATTAAAAGAAGAAGGAGCTGATATTTGGGAATGTTTGGTAGGTAATGCCAAAGCTGTAAAACTCGGAACTGTTATCGATTTTGGTGAAGGAAAACTCAAGGCTATATGCACTGAGGTGTTGGATGAAGGATTGAGACATTTTAGATTTGAATATAAAGGAATCTTCATGGAAGTGTTAGATGAGCTTGGAAAGATGCCTCTTCCTCCTTATATCAAGTCTCAAGTAGCTCCTAACGATAGATATCAAACAGTCTATGCTAAAGTTGAAGGAAGCGCAGCAGCACCTACTGCCGGATTCCATTTCACTGAAGAATTGTTCGATAAGATCAAAAGCATGGGAATAGAAGTTTTAGATGTTACTTTGCATGTCGGATTAGGAACTTTCAGACCTGTCAAGACTGATGACATTCGTCAGCATCATATGCATTCTGAATGGTTCACTATGTCTCAGGAAGTCGCTGATAAATTGAATAAGGCTAAAGAAGAAGGTAGAAGAATAATTGCAGTTGGAACTACTTCTATAAGAACATTAGAGACAGTAGCTCATCTAAATAATGGTAAGTTTAAAGGTATGAGCGGCGATACAGCATTATTTATCTACCCTGGATTCAAATGGATGGCTGTAGATGCATTTGTTACTAATTTCCACCTTCCTAAATCTACTCTAGTCATGCTGGTGTCTTCTTTTGCTGGAAGAGAGCATGTATTGAATGCCTATAAACATGCAGTCGAAGAGAAGTACAGGTTCTTCTCATTCGGTGATGCGATGTTCATACACGAATAAAGAAATGCAAAAGAAAAGAGGCCGTCGAGCCTCTTTTTTTATTGATTTTCTTCTTCTTTTTTTCTTTTGACATATTCCATCACGTCTCTAGCTAAGACCTTATATGCTAAGGTTCCTTTGGAGTTTGGTCTTAGATGGTTGATAGGAATTCCTTTCAATTGGCATTCGGACAACGATATTGTTCTAGGAATGGGTGTTCCGAACACCTTTCCTTTGAATAGATCGTTTGCTTCGGTGAGAATCTCGGTAGATAATCTCGAGCGTGAATCGTACATAGTCAAGAGGATTCCAAGAATATCAAGTTTAGGATTGATTCCATGTTGAATATTTGCTATAGCTGAGATGACTCTGGAGACTGCTTCCAATGCGAAGTACTCGCATTGGACAGGAATCAGCACAGAAGTTGAACTAGCTAAAGCATTGATAGTCAGATATGAAACTGATGGGGGGCAGTCTATTAAGACATATTCATATCCTTCAGAAAGAATCTTGACTGTATCTTTTAAATCTCCGTAATCTGGAGTTATTTTTTTGGCCAGCATATCTAATTCGAGAGAAGCTAACTTGTAATTTGAAGTTATTAAATCAAAATTCTTATATGATGTTCTTCTTATCAATTTCTTTGGATCCTGTGGATGAAAAAACAAATCGTATGATGTTCTTTTCAATAATTCGGGGTCGAATCCAGTAGCTCTACCACAATGTCCTTGTGGATCTAAGTCTATCAATAAAACTTTCTTGCCGTAATCCGCTAGGCAAGAGGCTAAATTTACAGCGGTTGTAGTCTTAGCTACACCGCCTTTTTGAGATGCTACTGCGATGATCTCAGGTGTGATTTTTACTTTTGCATTACTCATAACGACGTTGATTATATACACATTGGTCGATAAAATTAAGAAAAAATTAACATTTAAGAAACCGAGAGGCTACTAGAGGTTTAATTTATGGTTTTAAATATTCAATCTTGTATATATCAAAGGTCGGTTTTAGAATAGACAAGCACAAAATTACCAGGAGGTATTTTTTTGATATGAAAAAAAGTTATCTATTCCTCACTTTGGCCACACTTTTAGAATTGACTTCATGCACTGGCCACTTTTCAAAGCAACTAGATAACATGATTACGATTGATGGAAAGACCATCTCTCTTAATGATGTATTTGCAGCCTATGGTGGAACATCAAAATCCGCTTCTGCTTTGTATGATGTTTTAAACAACATTTATATTCAAATGGCTGAGCCTCGTACCGCTTCTATGGAAGCAGCAGTAAATGCTAAGTACAAGACTGATTATGAAGAAAAAGCTGAATCCAACGCAACTTCTAACAAGACATCTGTCAAGGAAGAGAAGGAAAAGCTTTTGGAGTCTGCTGGTGTAGACACTGAAGAGCAATATAGAAATAAGCTTTATCTCGACCAACAAAAAAGCAATCTCGATGATAGATTTAAGGATGAAGAGTTTATCTCTGCCGATGCCAGTGATAAAAATGGAGATTATGCCGCTTATTTCAACTCCAACTCCTCTTTGACCGCTTCTTCACCTCTCGACCAATATATTGGTGAGAACTATCCATACCATATGCGTCACATCCTGGTAAAAGTTGATGGTTCGGATAAGTTCCGTAGTGAAGTAACAGAAGACCAGGCTAAGAAGCTTTCTGAAATCGTTCAACAATTGGGTGTTTCTGGAAGTGATGATGATGGTTATTCAAACAACCTCAGCTATGGACAAATCGCTCTTGAAAAGTCTGATGACACTGGATCTGCTTCAAACTATGGTGACACAGGATTGATGAACAAGATTGGTGGAACCACTTTGGTTAATGAATTCCGTTTTGGAACCTATGCTTGGGATATGCTTTTTGATACCAGCTCTACTGTCAACAAGAATGCTCAAGATGGACTTCTCCCTTCAAGCAACACTACTGATGGTTCTATGGCAAGATCATTGCTCACCAATGGAACTGATTCTATCGACTATGATGTCTATGGTTCTTCTTACCTCGAAACCTTGGTCATGGGCAAGATGAGCGATGCCACTTCTGCTTTCGACAATAGAGTCGAAGTAGTTAATGGAAACTCAAAGAACTATCCGAGAAATATTTTGTTCTCTAACAACTACAACTATCATGGACTTGGACTCATCTATGTCGAGAATCCTGCAAGCTTAGGCTCTTCTGCTGATGTACAAGCTCAATCCCTTGTCGACAAGTACAACATCAGCTTGGATGATGCTAAGGATGTTGTCGAACAATTGACTTTGGCTTATAACAACAGCAACAACAAATCTTTGAGCGATGCAAGCCTCGCTAAGGTCAACGGAAAGATTAAGGTCTTGAAGGAAACTGTCAAGAACGGTGTTCCTTCAGTTTCTCCCGTCACTTTGACTGAGACTGATTGCAAGATTGTCTTCGACGATAAGACTAAGACCGGTGTCGGAACTTCAACTCCTATTCTCGTAACACGTGTTTCATCATCTTACGAAGGTGTCCACTTCATGTCAGTCATTAAGAATCCTTTCACTTCAACTGATATGAGAGATTACTTGACCTTGGATGTGAATACAGCTACTGAGAGAGATGATAGTGGTAAGTTCAAGACCCATAACTACATCAACTACATCGATTATGGTACAAATGCTACCAGCTCTTACAATTCTCGTAAGGATAAAATCATCGATGACAACATCTCATCTAGAGATTCTAATACCACTTATGCTAAAAACGAGTACATCAAGAACAAGGCTTTAGCTGATGGTCATACAGTTAAGCTCACCGATGCCAACGATGCACTTGTTAAGAAGTATGTAGAAGAAGCTATCGCTTCTAACAATATCTCTTCACAAGAGACTTATGACAGTGCTTGGCTTAGCTATGTCAAAGGATTACGTTATCAAATTGAAAACTACGATAATGAGTTCTTCGGAACACTTGGATATTCATCCATCTATTCCTTCAACAAGGCTATCATCGGTAAGTATATCGTCGCTAAGAGTGATGCATTTGATAATACAACAAGTAAACTCAAGAACGGCGTCTATGAAGTTAGACTTGAGAACTATGATGCATCAAATGAATCTACATACTATTACACAACCAACGATGTAACACTCGCCACTGGTTATGCTTCAGGTAACATCACATTGAACCCTGAATATATCACTTCATCTGGAACATCCGGTGGAAGTTCATCTTCCAATTCATCTAGTGATGATTCAAGTTCTGACTAATCGGAGGGGGAATTGATACCATGAAAAACAATATTAGAAAAGTACTTAGTGTCGTATTAGGATGCTTCTCCTTGGTCGGTTGTTCATCTATCGAAAAGCCTAATATTCCTCAGGATTATGCTGATCAATTAGCTTCGATTGAAGGTGGAACTGTAGAAAACGTTAATTTCAATACAAAAGATCAATACTACACTAATTTCACTGATGCAAACGATACAGCTTTGAATAACCTCTTACTCACTGTCGCTCAAAAAGCTTCTAATGGTGAAATCAAGGATAGAAAAGACGAGTCTAAAGTATTGAAGTTGAATTCATCTGTCGCTAATGATTCTACTGATGGATCTATCAAGACTTACTATGCTACTACCACAGACCAAAAGAGCACCATGACTTTCAAAGGCATTGGTGAAGAGCTCAAGACTCGTGGTGAGAAGACTTTGAAGGAAAAAGTCACTGGTGGAAGCTATAACAAAGATAATCGTTTTGATGAGAACAAACTCATCAGAGAGATAGAAAAGAATCAATTGACTGATCTCAAAGCAAAGATTGGTGGAGATATTGCTCAAACCACTTTGAATTACAACGAGATGAAAGTAGTTAATACTAATATGTCATTTGATGAAATCTTCTCTGCTCCTGATGGTAAAGACAAGAAGGGTAGTGCTGATTACACCGAATACATCCAAGATTCTTTATATCCTGATATAATCAGAAACAAACTTACTGCTCAATATATTTATAACGAAAAGTTTGGTAACATCGCTTTGGCTAACATGCAAAAGCTCAATGTTTTGACTATTACTGATAGAACAGATATCACTGGTGCTGCAAGAAAGTTCATCAACGCTTATTACAACCATTATGTTGAGAGTGGTGCTGTCGATCCTAGCTACGAAGGCAAACCTCTTGAAGAGATGGAAAGACTTTGGAATGGAATCGGTGCATTTGATGATGAAGACAAGAAGAATGCAATCTATACAACTGATGGTAAAGCCTTAGTAGAAGATGGCTCAAATAAAGATGAAAAACTTTCTTTCTATGGTTGGAATGCTCAATATGAGAATTATTTGTCTAATGCTCAAAAGAAATGGTTAGCTGACAATAAGATCGATACATTGTTCGATCAAATCGTTGACAACTATTACAAGGCAAAAATCAAGAAGGATCAAACCCAATATAATGATTTCTCTTCATCTAAGACTCAAGATATCGAAATCGGATTGATTTCTAAGGTTGATTCCTTACTCAAGAACGATATCCGCAAGGAAGGAATTTATTCCAAGTCTTCATTGAGCAGTGTCGATTCTTCAGTTACTGATCGTGTCTTCACTCAATATTCTAACGAAGATGAATTGATGAAGGATTTCACTGGAAAGAGCACACTCGCCGAATCAAAGTTGAAGTTCTACTTCCCTACTGTTTCTGAGAGCAGTGTTTCTGCACCTGTCTTCTACAATAGTGGTACTTATACATTTGTCCAAATGGAGTACAACTACAACAATGCTAATTTGGGATCTTCTAAGACTTCCAATGAAGGTAAAGGCAGTGAAGCTGTAGCTAATGCTATGGATGCAGCTTATGAAATGATAAGCGATGGCAACTACAAGACTGATGGAATTGTTTACTGGTTGAAGAATTTGGCCGGTAAAGATAACAGCTTTGTTGTCAACAACCAATCCTTCTACGATTACCTTAAGACCAGCTATCCTGATTTATTTGACGACGATAAGTAATCTATATAATACATAATAGGAGTTATGGAATATGGCAGATAACGGATGTCTATTTTGCAAGATTGCCTCCGGTCAGATTCCGTGCAACAAAATCTATGAAGACCAAGATGTCATTGCTTTCTTGGATATAAATCCAGCGAGCAAAGGTCATACTTTGGTTGTTACTAAAGAACATTTCCAAGATTTCACTAAAACACCTAGAGATGTGATTGGACATGTTTATTCAGTCGCTCAACTCATTTCGCAAGCTTGTATTAAGGAATTGAAGGCTACAGGTGTAAATGTTATCACCAATGCCGGTAAGTCTGCCGGTCAGTCAGTACTTCATTTCCACGTCCACGTCATTCCTAGATACGATGGAGATGGAATTGGAATTCCGTTTGAACCTTCAGTACCTCTGATTGGATCTGAACAGCTACCTTTATTAGCTAATTCAATCAAGAAGGGTATTGAATAGTATTAAAATAGCGAGGAAAACCTCGCTATTTTTATTTTTGCAAATTCAATTTGTTGAAACGCCCACTAGGGTTGACTTTGAATTTTCTAGTTTTAAGCCATACTTCCGGAAAAACGAATGCTATTTTTACATAATTTTGGAAAGAAAAATCATTTTTATGATTTAAATCATCTTATAGAATTCATAGTCAGAATAATTTGATAATAATTTAATTTTTTAATGGGAATATGGCTAAAAAGTTCAGTATTTATCGGATAAAAAGTTTTTTAAAGTATTTTTAAAAAACTGTTGACTATTGTTGTCGATACTAGTATATTACTCCACGCTAAGCATTTAAGGCTTAGAAGCTGTGACGTGCGAAGTTGCTGAAACGCCAACAAAGGTTGTCATGTGTTTCAGGTAATTCGCATCGAGCTAACGCATGGACATAGATTCCATGCAAGGAGGAAAAAAACATGGCAAATTCTAAGAACATCCGTGTCCGCCTCAAAGCATACGATCACAAGGTCTTGGACCTCACCGTTGCTAAAATCATCGAGGCTGTTAAGAAAACGGGTGCATCAGTTGTAGGACCCATCCCTCTTCCAACCGAGAGAAGTCTCTACACTATCTTAAGATCTCCTTTCACTGATAAGGATTCACGTGAACAATTTGAGATCTTAACTCACAAACGTCTTATTGAAATCGTTCGTCCCACTTCGCAGACAATCGAGACTCTCAGTACTCTCGAACTCCCTGCAGGTGTCGAAGTCGATATCAAGCAGTAGGGAAGGAGAAGTATATGAAATCAATAATTGGTCGCAAGATTGGAATGACTTCCGTGTTCGACAAGACCGGCTTGATGATTCCTGTCTCTGTTGTTGAAGTCCTTCCTAACGTTGTTCTTCTCAAGAGAACTAAGGAAAGAGATGGCTATGAAGCTCTTCAAATCGGATACGAAGACAAGAAGCCTCAAAGAGCCACTAAGAGCGAATTGGGCATCGCTGAGAAAGCCCACACTGTCCCTCATTACGTATATCGTGAATTGAAGGGAGAGGAAATCTACGGACATGAAGTCGGTGATTCAATCGACTGCTCCATCTTCAAGGCTGGAGAGTTGGTAGATGTCACTGGTGTTTCCAAGGGTCGTGGCTTTGCCGGTATGGTAAAGCGTCACAACGCCAAAATCGGTCCTAAGGGACACGGATCTGGCTACCACAGACAAGTCGGTTCCTTGGCCACCAACGGACGTTGCAACAACCGTATTCATCCGGGACGTCCTATGCCTGGACACATGGGACATGTCACTTCAACTGTATTGAATCAAACAGTTGTAGCAGTCATGCCTGAAAAGAATTGCATCCTCATCAAAGGATCTCTTCCTGGCCCCAACCGTTCAATCGTTAAGATTCGCACGGCTGTCAAGCCTATCAACAAGCCTGTCACTTACACACTTATCGACTACTCAGATCCTGAGACCTTGAAGGCCTTGGCTAACGTCGCCGCTAAGGGTGGTAAGCAAACCGCCAAGACCAACGTTCGTGCTCAGAAGCACGGTGGTAAGGGCGGCAAGTAATTGGAGGGAATGAACAATGGCTGAAATTGAAACTATGAATTGGCCTGTCGTCGACTATTCCGGCAAGGAAATCGGCGAAGTCTCTCTCGACAAGTTCGTCTTCGGACTTTCAGAAGAAGAACAAAACGCCTACGCTGTTCAAGCTGCTGTCAAGACTTACTTAGCCAACAGAAGACAAGCTACTGCTAAGACTAAGAACCGTAGCGAAGTCTCTGGTTCCGGCAAGAAGCTTTGGAAGCAAAAGGGAACTGGACGCGCCCGTATGGGAAACATCCGTTCACCTTTGTGGAGACATGGTGGAGTCGTATTCGGACCTCGTGGAAATCAAAACTACAAGTTGAAACTCAACAAGAAAGTCAATGATTTGGCTGTTCGCAGTGCTTTGTCCGATAAGGCTTTGAATAAAGAACTTATCGTTCTTACCAAGGCTCCCTTTGAATCAAATAAGACTAAAGACTTTGCCAAAGCCTTAGAAGCTATCAATGGTGGAGAAAAGAAGACTTTGATCGTCTTGGGTGACTTAGATGCCAATCTCATCTTGGCCGCTAGAAACCTCCACAACGTCAAGCTTACTGATGCAAGTGATATGTCTGTCTACGACATCGTAGATGCTCAATCACTCATCATCTTGGAGAATGCACTCATCGCTCCTGAAGCTGAGGGTGCTGAAAAGGAGAGTGAGTAACCATGGCAGAAGAAAAGAAAGTAGTAGATGCTCCTGTCGAGGAAGCTAAGGAAGAAGAATTGACCTTCCGTAAGCCTACCGATAGAGATTACGAAGTTCTCCGTTACATGATCGTAACTGAGAAGAGCCAAAAGCTCGCCACTACTAACAACGTGATTACACTTCGCGTTACAAATGACACCAACAAGATCGAGATTCGTTCCGCAGTTCAAGCTGTGTTCCAAGTCAAGGTCAAGAAGGTGAACACCGTGACAATGCCTATCAAGAAATTGTCAGCTCGTCGCGGATATCGTCAGCCCTTTAAGAAGGCTTATGTCTATGTAGACAGAGCATTCGATCTTGGAAAGATTGCTAACCAAGTAGCTGCTGAAGATAGAAAATAGCTTATTAGCCAATATATAGGAGGATAAAGAAATGCCAATAAGAACATTGAGACCGACAAACAACGGTTCTCGACATCAGGCATTGCTCACCACTGATGGTTTGAGCAAAGTTGCTCCTGAGAAGGCTCTTCTCACCACACTCAAGAAGAACGGTGGAAGAAACAACCAGGGATACATCACTTGTCGTCATAAGGGTGGTGGTCATAAACAAAAGTATCGTATCATCGATTTCAAGAGATCTGAGTTCGATGGTTTGACAGCAACAGTCAAGACAATTGAGTACGATCCTAACAGAACTTGCCGTATTTGCTTGGTCTGCTATGAAAACGGACAAAAGCGTTATATTCTCGCTCCTAAGGGCTTGAATGTCGGCGACAAGATTGTTTCCGGAAAGGCAGTTGATGTCCAAATCGGAAATAGTATGGAATTGGGCAGCATTCCTGATGGACAAATCGTCCACAACGTGGAATTCACTCCTGGTAAGGGTGGACAAATCTGCCGTTCTGCTGGAACCTTTGCAACTGTTCTCGGTCACGATGCTAAGTATGTCACTCTTAGATTGATGAGCGGTGAAGTTCGTAAATTCTTGCCTGCCTGCCGTGCTACTATTGGTGCAGTAGGCAACGAAGATTGGGAATTGGTTTCCTTCGGTAAGGCTGGAAAGTCTCGTTGGAGAGGAATCCGTCCTACAGTTCGTGGTAGCGCCATGAACCCTAACGATCACCCACACGGTGGTGGTGAAGGAAAGTGTCCTATCGGTCACGATGCTCCTCGTACTCCCTGGGGCAAGCGTTGTCAGGGTGTTAAGACCCGCAAGGCTAAGAAGTGGTCTAATAAGCTCATTGTGCGTCGTCGCAATGGCAAGTAGAAAGGAGCTGAATAGAAATGTCCAGAAGTTCTAAAAAAGGTCCATTCTGCGATGAGCGTCTCTTGAACAGAGTTCGTGAGCAGAATAAGTCCGGCAAGAAGGCCATCCTCAAGACTTGGTCACGTGCTTCTACCATCTTCCCTGAGTTTGTAGAGCATACAATCTCAGTTTACAATGGTAAGACTCATGTACCTGTCTATATCACTGAGGATATGGTCGGTCATAAGCTTGGTGAGTTCGTTCCTACAAGAACATTCACTCACCACAGATCTGGTGCAGATGTTGCTGCTGATCAAGCAGCCGCAAAACCAGCTTCTAAGTAATGAGGTAACTGACAATGGCTGAAGAAAAAGAAACTAAGAAAGTAACTAAGAAAGCTACTAAGGCTACCAAGACTAGCAAGACTAGCAAGAAAGTTGCTACTAAGGTTAAAGAAGTAAAAGAAGATAAAGTTAAAGAAGAGAAGGTTGAGGAGAAAAAAGCAACTGAAGTTGCTCCTAAGAAAGTTGTTACTGAAGCTATCGCCCACACAGGCCCTTTGGGAATCACTCCTAGAAAAGCCCGTTTGGTCGTCGATTTAGTACGTGGTAAGACACTTGATCAAGCTTACGGAATCCTTGCTAACACTAACAAGGCTGCTGTCGAGCCTGTCACCAAGCTTCTCCATGCTGCTGAAGCTAATGCTACTAACAACTTCGGAATGGATGGCTCTTTGCTTTATGTCGCAACCATCTATGCAAATGAGAGCTTCAGATTGAAGCGTTTCGAGCCTCGTGCTAAGGGTAGTTCATCACCTATCATTAAACGTTGGTGCACTATCACAGTTGTTCTTAAGGAAAAGAAAGGAGCCACCAAGTAATGGGTCAAAAAGTAAATCCTAATGGACTCAGAATCGGAATTAACCGTGGCTGGTCCAGCCAGTGGTATGCCGAAAAGGGTGCCTTCGCTAAGAATATTAAGCAAGACAATGCAATTCGTAAATTCTTGACCACTCCTAATAAAGAATTGGCTACCAAGAAAGTTGCTGCTCCTGCTAGCAAGCCTGCAGAAGAAGTAAAGGCTGAAGATGGAGCTAAAGTTGCTCCTGTTGCTCCTAAGGGCAATGCCAATATCGGCAAGCTCATCAAGGATGCTGGTCTTTCCAGAATTGACATCCTTCGTGTTGGAAGCGACAAACTCTCAGTCGTGATTCATGTCATGAAGCCTGGAATCGTTCTTGGACAAGATGGTGCAAACCTCGTGTTCATCAAGAATGGTCTCGAGAAGATTGTCAATGGTAGAGTCACAAAGAAGCAGTTGGATCCTAAGAACAAGAAGCCTGGAGATGTTGATATCAAGATCGTCATCGTCGAGGTAAAGAATCCTAATTTGGATGCTACATTGGTCGCACGTGATGTCGCTGATCAAATCGAGAATCGTGCTTCCTTCCGTATGGTCCAAAAGAAGGCTATTCAAAGAGTTATGCGCGCTGGCGCTAAAGGTATCAAGACTTCCACCGGTGGTCGTTTGAACGGTGCTGAAATCGCACGTACTGAAAGCTATCGTGAAGGACCTTTGGGCCTTATGACTCTCTCTCAGAACATCGATTATTCCTTGGCTGAAGCTCACACTATTTATGGTGTCATCGGTGTCAAGGTTTGGATTGCACGTCCTGAGGGATTCGACGAGACCAAGTCTTGCGAGAGAGCTGCCAGAGATGAAAGAAAAGGAACTCGTCGTCCTTTCAACAAAGACAAGGCTGGCAACAATTCCCGTTTCCACGGACAGAGAGGTCAGGGACGTCCTCAAACCGCTCCCGCTCCTGTTCCCAGTGATGAAAAGAAAGGAGAATAGTCAACATGTTACAACCTAAAAGAGTGACCTGGCGTAGAAATCACCGTTGGTCATATGAAGGTGTCGCAACCCGCTGCAATAAGGTCTCCTTTGGAACTTGGGGACTTGAGGCAACTCAAGGAAACTACGTGACTGATCATCAAATTGAGGCTGCACGTATCGTTCTCTCACGTTACACCAGAAAGGGAGGAAAGTTCTGGATTAGAATCTTCCCCCAACTTGGACGTACCAAGAAACCTGCTCAGGTTCGTATGGGTTCCGGAAAAGGATCTATTGATGGTTGGGCAGCAGTAGTTAAAAAGGGAACCATCATGTTTGAAGTTGGTGGACTTCCCGACAAAGATGCTCAAGAAGCACTCCGTCAGGCTGGATTCAAGCTCAATGTTACCAGCAAGCCGGTCAAGAAGGGTGAGGAGGTTGTTTTGAAATGAAAATCGAGGAATTTAGAGAGCTCTCTGATGCCGATTTGACCGCTAAGGTGAGTGAACTTAGGGCTAACCTAATGACACTCCGCTTCCAGCAGAAGTCGGGTCAACTCGATAATGGAAAGAAGCTTACAGCTATTCGTAAGGATATTGCTCGTGCTCTTACCGTTGAGAGTGAGCGTCGTCATGGAATCAAGGTCGCCGCTAAAGACAAGGAGGCTAAGTAATTATGGCAGAAGAAAATATCGGTGGAAAGAAGAGACTTATCGGTGAAGTTCTTCCTTCCAAGATGGAGAAGACTATCGTCGTCGCTGTCAAAAATTATAAGACCCATCCGGTCTATAAGAAGCGCGTCGAGGTTCGTAAGAAGTATCACGTCGATGACCAACAACAGATTGCAAGACCTGGAGATACAGTAGAGATTGAAGAGTGCCGTCCTCTCTCTGCAACCAAGCACTTCCGTCTTGTTAGAGTCATCTCTAAGGGGGAGTAAAATATGGTTCAGCATGAGACTAATCTCGTGGTCGCCGATAACACCGGTGCCAAGAGCGTAAGAGTTTTCCACCTTTGTGGAGGATTCTATAGAAAGTCTGCTGGAA